>Ga0164290_1000798_pt1 | contig 78619 bp, 64 predicted proteins | sample Micstemetagenome_FD_108782 | JGI IMG/M metagenome (GOLD analysis project Ga0164290, IMG submission 108782) | Contaminated culture microbial community from soil near Moab, Utah, USA - Microcoleus steenstrupii SON62 (Illumina Assembly) | ecosystem: Environmental > Terrestrial > Soil > Soil crust... | reverse complement strand
GTAATATTGGTAGATAAAAAAAGCACAATATTTAAAAAGCCCCGTAGGGGCGTAATATTGGTAGATGAAAAAAGCACAATATTTTAAAAGCCCCATAGGGGCGTAATATTGGTAGATAAAAAAGCACAATATTTTAAAAGCCCCGTAGGGGCGTAATATTGGTAGATAAAAAAAGCACAATATTTTAAAAGCCCCATAGGGGCGTAATATTGGTAGATAAAAAAAAGCAGAATATTTTAAAAGCCCCGTAGGGGTGACAGATTTCTATGTTCAGATTTATTGCAACATTTTTTATTATCCTTTATATCCCGTTGAGTTGCCAAAGCCAGCAGCAACCCATTCATTATGGCAATAACATACAGGCTGGCAAGTATTATAATATCCGCGGCATCCAAATGTATGTCGAAATATATGGCAAGGGAAAACCCCTGCTGATGATACATGGCAACGGGGGCAGCATCGAAGCCTTTCATAAGAACATCCCTTATTTTTCAAAGTATTATAAAGTAATAGCAATAGACAGCCGGGCCCAGGGCAAAACAACCGACAACAGGGATTCGCTCAGTTTTGAAATGATGGCCGATGACCTGGCTACCTTGCTCACGGAATTAAAAATTGATTCCGCCTATGTATTGGGCTGGAGCGATGGTGGTATCACCGCTGTCTGCATGGCCATGCGCCACCCGCAAAAAGTGATGAAATTTGCCGCCACCGGTGCCAACGTTGCAGCAGATTCTACCGCCTTGATTCCTTCTTTTTGGAAAGAGATCACACAACAATACCAACGCGATAAAAACAAGATCCGTACCAGCGCCAAAGAAAAGAACGACTGGAAATTATTCATGCTCGACTATGTACAGCCCCATATCAAATGGCAGCAACTACAGGCCATTCAATGCCCTGCACTGATCATTGCAGGCGATAGAGACCTGATTGCATCGCAACATACCCTGTCCATTTTCCAAAACATTCCCCAGGCACAATTGTGGATCCTGCCCAATTGCGGCCACGGCACTTTGCAGGAGTATCCCGAAGAGTTCAATAACAAAGTACACCGGTTTTTCAAACAGTAGATCTCCCGGTCAAAATTGTAAAAGCGGAGGGATGGAGGTTACAACGCCGTATAAAAAGTAACACCACTCAACACAATACCGGTAACGTTGCACACGATCATCGGCCAGTCTTTCTTTGGTTTGAGATAACCATAACTGGCCCAGGCGATAGAATTGATGGTAGCAGCCAGCGGCTGAATAAAGGATCCCCGCACACCGGTCAGATTCATTTTGATCTGATCGATATACGATACATACATGGCAATGGCCATGATAGAGGCAAACCAGCCGATATAGTTGATGTATTTTTCCTGCATGTGCATTTTTTTATGATAACGTCAGGTACAGATCAGGGAAGGACATGCTGATCTGCTACTATTACTTTTATTTTAATACAGTGAAATCAAAATGGTAACCCGCTGCGCCGGTAACTTACACCGAAAGAAGATCGTCATACTCCGGGTGCCGTTTCATATACCCCTTTACATAAGTACAATACACCAGTATTTTCAATTGATGTTCCCTGGCATACGCCAGCGCAAATTTAGCCAGTGCCCCTGCAATACCCTTGCCCTCGTGTTGCTCCGGTACCACGGTATGCATGAGTACAAGCACCTCTTTGTGCCAGCGGTATTCAATATAGGCCAGCTCACCATCTTCCAGCCTGGTTTCAAAATGAAGTTGTTGCTGGTTGTTGACAATCGAATAGGTGGTTGACATCAGTTGTATATTGATTTGAAAAAAACTGCAGCCTTTTTTATAATAGCAACAGCTGCAGTGGAAGGGCTAAAGTTATAACAGCCAATTCGTATTTGTGCGTCTTTACCAATATTGGAGGGAGAAGGGTTATTGTATGTAAAATCCTTTTAATGTCAATTCTCACTAACAAGTGATAACACGGGTATTTCCCCAACCTGTTGGATATTTTTTTCTCCATTTGTGGAAACCGTCGAACAGCCATTTCCCCAAATACCATCCCAAATGGTCAATTTAATACGTAAAAGGCTATTGGCGCAGCGTTTGCAATCCCCTCATTGGTTTTTCATAAGGATATTGGACTAAACGGGCGCAATTTCTATTGTGCCTTCTTTTTTTTACGCAACCCTTCCGTACCAGTATAAGTCATACACCCGATGAATGATTTTCAACAAATAGCGGATGTGACAGGTGTCACTTCTAAAAAAAGGAGAATCGATTGCGTAAAAACTACAGAATTATCAGCCGTTTCTGTTGTTTTTAACTTATTTTGCGGCGTAATTCCCGACCTCTTTAAACGAACTGCCTTTTTAAACCAGGACAGCATTATTAAAAACAATTATTTATACCCGTCAAAAGCACAGGCTTACTGACCGGCGATGCTATTGTAATACCAAAATCGATTGCTATGAGAAAATACGCTGTTCAACTATTCAAATCTAACGACTACATAAAAATTCAATTTTCAGGTATGAAAAAAAGTTTACTCTTTTTTGTTGTGTTGTTTTCGGCTGTAAATGGTTTTGCGACAACCTACTATTCCATTACGTCCGGAAATCCTGGCACATTAGCAAGTTGGCGAGCTAATAGAGATGGCACTGGAGCTACACCAGGTGCATTTAACGTAAGTGGTGATATATTCATAATACAAGGAACTGGAGGATTAAGTGGTGCACCACATACCATGACAGCAACCTCCACATGGACAACTATCGGAAGTGGTGTTACCGTTGAAGTTGAAGGAGGTGCAGTTATACAACAAAATAGTAATATCACCTTCCCATCGGGTTCCACTTTTAGGTTATTACCTGGCGCAACATTTAATCAAAACTCAACTAATTCAACCAATATTGTTGGAGGCACAGAAGATTGGCAGGCTGGAAGTACAGTAGTTTTTTTAGGTACAGGTGTTTTTTCCAATGCTAATATTACAGGAGGTTATCCTAATGTGACTTTTAATAATAATGCATCAACCACTAACTGCAGTAGCAATCTTACACTTATCAACGGTAATCTTACTGTTATCAGCGGATCAGGAAACAGGTTTTTCAGATTTGCGGGTAACACAGGTGACGTAACTGTAACCGTAGGTGGAAATGTAACCATACAAGGAACAGGTACTGGTGGTCTTGATTTGTCAAGTGCAACTACAAGTGCCGGTAAAGTGACCTTGAATATTGGTGGTAATTTATCAATCAGCGCTGCACAATTAACTGTTTCAGGTAATGCAACCTTTGGTTTAAGTTCAATTAATTTTACCGGTGGTGGATCTGCATCTTCTTTTACTCAAACTGGAGGCACCGTAACCACCACCTTAATTAACTGGTCAGTTGCAAATAGTCCCTCTGGAAAAACACTGACACTCAATAATAACCTTACAAACGCGGCAAGCAGAACTATGACTGTTGCTTCGGGCGCTACTCTTGCAACCACAGGTAACTATACAAATAGTGGAACAACTACTATCAATGGTTCATTCCAAATTAATCAAGGTGGCTTTGCCAGCGGCGGTACCTGGACTTATGGAACTGGTGCTACATTAAGATACAACCATACTTCAGGTACATATGGTGCAATTGATGCTGGTCATAGTTACTGGCCTTCAGCAAGCGGACCAACGAATGTTACTGTTGCTAATTCATCAAGCGGCGGAATTAATATGGGGGTTTCGAGAACTGTTTCCGGCACTTTCCAAACAGCTGCTGGTGTACAGGGTACAGCATTAACCTTGAACGGCATTAACCAGATCAACGCTGGTGGGTTCTTTAGTACAACTCCTGTATACGGCGGTTCATCAACACTAATCTATAATTCAGGCAGTACATACGGTCGCGGTGGCGAACTTACTACCGGAACTGGTGTCCCTTCAAATATTACCATCAATTCAGGTAGCGGTTTAGATTATGGTAATGGCGCAACTGGCACAGCCCGTACTATCACTGGTAACCTTTTGGTGGATGGTGGATTTTTTATGGACTTTGGTTCAAACGATATGACACAGGCGCTTACAGTTAATGGTGATGTAACGATCAACGGTACATTGTCTTTATCTGATGTAGCGGGTGGTGATATTAAAGTGGGCGGTAACTGGACAAATACCGGAACATTCAACCCCAAATCAAGGGCGGTATTTTTTGTGAACAGTACCAACTCATTGATCAGTGGTACCGGCGGTGCTGTATTCGATTTTGTAATAGTTGATAAAACAGGTGGAGCAGCTGCAACATTGGCCAGCAATGCAACTATTAACAATACACTTACTTTAACTTCCGGAAATTTAGCCATCGCTTCCAACACACTTACGTTAAGTGCTGGGGTTAGCCGCACAGCAGGTTTCCTTGCCGGTGGCAACACATCTAACCTTGTTATCGGTGGTACAGCCGGTTCATTGCATTTTGATAATGCAGGTACCAACAACTATCTATAAGGATTTACCATTAATACAGGTGCAAGTGCCACATTGGCCAACGATCTAAACATTACTTCTTATGATGGTATAGGTGCAGAAGGCGTACTCACGGTAACGGGTACCGGCGTATTAACCACCGGTGGTTTCCTCAATATTAAATCAAGCGCCAACGGTACTGCAAGAATTGCAGCGAATACTACCTCAACTACTTATATCAGTGGTGCTGTATCTGTTGAAAGATTCATTCCTCAAAACAGCAGCAAGGGCTGGAGATTATTGGCTTCCAACACAAGCGGTCAAAGTATCAATGCTGCATGGCAGGAAGGGCAAAACAATTCTTTAAACGATCCGAATCCTGGTTTTGGTACACAGATCAGCGCAGGTAATGCATTGGGCTTAAGTTTGGGTGCTGCACAAACTGCCGGTTTTGATACCCTCTCTGCAGGTCTTTCTTTATTCAGGTACAATCCTGCAACAGATGGTTTGTTGGGCGTTACCAATACAGCCAGCACAGGCCTGGCGTCTGAACCAGGTTACTTTATATTTATCCGTGGCGACAGAAGGGTTGGTGGATATGGAGCTGGTTCTCCCACAGCAGCCACTGTTTTACGCAGCAAGGGCTCGGTTTTCATGGGTAATTTCACCACTGCTACCGGCGCACAGAATTATGGCCTGGTTCGTAATCCATTTGCTTCCAGGATCGACATGAGAGGTTTTACCGTGGGTGCCAACCTGAATGATGCCTTCCAGGTATGGGACGCTAAACTAGGCGGTGCCTTTGGAGTAGGTGGTTATCAAACATTCTTCAGGAGTGGTGCTGATTATTTAGTAACACCTGGTGGCGGCAGTTATGGTGCCAATGGTTCGGTACAAAACTTTATCGAAAGCGGAACAGCTTTCTTTATACAATCAATCAGCAATACCAATAATGATGTGGTAGTGCCAGAATCAAGCAAAGCGGCAGCCAGCAGTACGGGTTCTTTCAGACCAGCCAGTCCTTTGGCCGGTGAAAGCAGGATCGCTTTTAATCTCTATGCCAAGAATACCGGCGGTAGTGTTGACCTGGTAGATGGCGGTCTGGCCTATTTTGCCAATGAGTACAATAATACAGTAGATATACAGGATATTAAAAAGAGCCTCAATTTTAACGAGAACTTTGGCATGAAGAGAGCCAATACAGACCTGGTAATTGAAAGAAAGCAGCCAATCAACTTGAATGATACGATCTTCTTCCACATGACATCGATCAGGCAGATCAGCTACAGGCTTGATATTGAAGCTACTAATTGGGATCCATTGATCACAACCGCTGTTTTAAAGGATAAATACACCAATACCAATACCACGCTGGACCTTACCACCGTTAATGCCTATACATTTACGGCAGATGCCAATGCCGCTTCCAGGGCAGCCGACAGGTTTAGCATCGTGTTCAGGCAGAGTGGGGTGGTACCGGTATCTTTTGTAAGCGTAAAAGCTGCACAGGCAGGTAACAAAATTGCTGTAGAATGGAAAGTGGCCAACGAGATCAATACCGTTCGCTACGAAGTGGAAAAATCAACTGATGGCAACCGCTTCAGCAAAAAAGGTACGATTTTGGCAACAGGCGCTGATACCTACAACTGGCTCGATGAAAATACGGTGAATGGTTACAACTATTACCGCATCCGTTCCGTAGATAATAACGGGCAGGTGAAATATACAGAAGTAGTGAAAGTACAATTGGGTGGTAAAGCTGGTATCAGCATTTCGCCTAACCCGGTACAGGGCCAGTTTGTTAACATACTTATTAACCAGTCGCTGGTGGGCAAGTATGGCATAAGACTTACTAACATTGCGGGTCAGGCTGTGTATAACAGGGAACTTACCCATAATGGCGGCAGTGCTTCTCAAAGTTTTGTATTACCTTCGGCACTTTCCAACGGAGTTTATCAACTGGAAGTAATTGCCCCTGATAATACAAGACATGTGGAAAAACTGATCATCCAGGGCAATTAATATTAATAAACAAATAAGTACAATGAAACTTTCTGTAGCGGGATTTATAAAAGCCATACAAAGTAAAACGACCATTATTTGCATTGCAGCCTTACTGATGTCACCGGTTGCAGCCATCGCCCAGTCTGACGATGAGCCAGAAGAAACTTCTACTGGCACAGGTCCATGGGAAGGCAGCGCTGGTTCAACGATCGGTTCCAGCGGTAATGCACTTACAGAAGGCACTGCAAGACCAGCAGATCCAGCCATCAATTCTGCCGCCGGTACTGCAGCAAGACCTAATGCAGGACCAACGGTGGATGCAACAGGTGGTCCGGGTGGAAATCCAGACGTTCCGTTTGACAGCAATATGAACCTGGTGTTCTTAGCTGCCGGTATTGGATTTGCTTTTATAGTGTACAGGCGCAGGCTTAGGTTAAAAGCTGTTCCGGTAGAAAAAAGGTAACTAAATTTTTAGATAAAGGAGCGGGCACCAGCAATGGTGCCCTTTTTTTTGCTTAACTCGTCTTTTTTGCTGAATAATGTATTGAATACTCAATATTCAATTAAGGTTGTTTACTTAAGATGGTGTTAGCATCTGTTAACCACCCACCTCGCCCTAAGTCACTGTCAGGGAAGGGTTTAACCCCGTCGGCGGTAGCAAACCATGGCGGCTGGTTATTCTTACATCAAGCATATTGTATGTTGAACATTGAATGCGCTATGCTCAAAGCTCACAGCTCACAGTTCCATGTTCCATCCTTGCATATTAAAAAACAATCACTTATCTTTCTGCTGCAATTACCTTATAAACCTTAAATAATTATTCAATGGACATCAAAAAATTAATTACCGGCGGCATTGCCGGTGGCGTGGTTTTCTTTTTTCTTGGATGGCTGGTTTATGGCAGCTTACTGGAAGATTTTATGCGGCAGAATCCCGGTAAAATTGGTTTGATAGGCCGTACAGAACCGGAATTTCTATATTTAATAGCGGGGCAGTTGTTATACGGATTGCTGCTCACCTATATTTTTTTAAAGGGAAATGTGAACTCCATTGTAAGTGGACTGATGACCGGCGCCGTCATTGGATTTATAATGGGCGCCGCCATCGACTTCACTATGTATGGAACCACCATTGTGTTGAGTAAAAAAGGTTTGCTGGAAGAATTAGGGGCCGGTACAGTGATTTCAGCCCTGGCAGGTGCCGTGATCGCTGCAGCCATTGGACGCAAAATGCGTTGATCCGATATGGATGATCTAGTTGTAAGTGGCTTTTACAAGCCACTTTTTTTATGCTCTTTTGTTAGTAACCTGTTGATAACTCAGGTTTTATTATGTGCATAGTTTCCGGTTCACTTGACGGGTGAAGCCGTTAAATTTACTCCCCGCCTGTATTGTAACAGGATGTTGTACACCTGCCGGGTATTTGGAGTAAAATGTGAATTTCTAGTTTGTCAACAGGCGGCTTTTATCAATTCATTTACCGTAGGTTTGCCGTCCTTTTAAATTTAAGAAAAGTGCGTTTAAAGAGCTTAGAAATCAAGGGTTTTAAAAGTTTTGCCGATAAAACTTTGCTTCACTTCGATGAGGGTATTACCGGTGTTATCGGGCCTAATGGCTGTGGTAAAAGTAATATCATCGACAGTATCCGCTGGGTGATAGGGGAGCATAAGATCAGCAACCTCCGGAGTGAAAACCTGGAGAGCCTGGTTTTCAATGGCTCTAAAACCCGTAGTGCCAGTGGTTTGGCTGAAGTAAGTCTTACGTTTGAAAATACCAAGAACCTGTTGCCGACCGAGTTCAATACGGTAACGGTTACCCGTAAATACTATAAGAACGGCGAAAGTGAATACCGCCTGAATGATGTGGCCTGCCGGCTGAAAGATATCCATAACCTGTTTATGGATACCGGTGTGAGTACAGACAGCTATGCCATCATCGAACTGGGCATGGTAGACGATATCATCAAAGACAAAGAGAACAGCCGTAGAAAAATGCTGGAGCAGGCGGCCGGTATCACTATTTACAAAACCAGGAAAAAAGAAGCCAAATTAAAACTGGATGCCACCGAGCAGGACCTGGCCCGTATTGAAGACCTGTTGTTTGAGATCAATAACCAGTTAAAAAGTTTAGAAAGCCAGGCCAAAAAAGCAGAGAAGTATTTTGAAATAAAAAAAGAATACAAAGAGATCAGCATCGAGCTGGCCAAAGCGGCGCTGGAAGGTTTTAACATCACCTACCGCGACCTGAACCAGCAGCAGCAGGCCGAGGTGGATAAGCGGATAGAACTGGAAACGGCCATCGCCAAAGAAGAAGCAGCTGTAGAAAAAGAAAAGCTGGGTTTTATTGAAAAAGAAAAAGCCCTGCAGGAAATGCAGCATGCTTTTAATGATATGCTGGCCAATGTGCGCAATAAGGAAAGTGAAAAAAGCCTGGCTGCACAGCGGCTGCAATATTTAAAAGAAAGGGAAAGCAGCCTGCATGCCTTTATACAAAAATCAGAAGGGCAGTTAAAGGGCCTGGATGAAAGCATTCAGTTTACCAGCGTGCAGATAAAGGATGATGAGGTAAAACTGGCAGAACTGGAAGATAAACTGGGTACATTAAAAGATGCGGTGGAAGACAAGCGCCGGGTATTTGATGAAAAACGCAGCGGTATTGATGAACTGCGGAGAGAGAACCAGGCCATACAACGCAGCCAGTTTGATGCAGAAAAAAAGGTAGCCGTTGCCGATACTTCCATTCAGAACCTGCAAAGAAGCATTGCACAGATACAGGAAGAAAAAAATCAGCGCCAGGTTCAGTTGCAGCAGCTGGAAGCAGAACGCAAAGTAAAAGCAGACGAACTGGAGCAAAAGAAAGTTGACCTGCAGCAGTTGCAGGACCATCATGAATTTACCAAAGAACAGATATTCCAGACGCAGCATGTGCTGGAAGGGCTGCGTAACCAGTTAGCAGAACAAAGCAGGATACTGGACAGCAAGAAGAACGAACATGCTTTATTAAAGAGCCTGATCGACTCCATGGAAGGCTACCCGGAAAGTGTGAAGTTCCTGCACAAGAATACGAACTGGAACCATGAAGCGCCTTTGCTGAGTGATGTGATCTATGTACAGCCTGAGTACCGGGCCGCAGTGGAAAATGTGCTGGAGCCTTACCTCAACTATTACGTGGTCAACAATTTAGGCGAAGGTTTACAGGCGGTGCATTTACTGGATGATAATAAAAAAGGGAAAGCCAACTTTTTCTTGCTGGATAAATTTACCGGCACCGAAGCAGGTCATCAGCCAGCAGGTACCTTGCCTGCACTGGATGTGGTGGAAGTAGATGGCAAATACAGCAACCTGGCCAAACATTTACTGGGGAATGTTTTTATTGCAGAAGATGAGGCTGCCATGGAAAACAGTAACGGTGCGGTGGTATTGGAAAAAACGGGTAAGTATGTAAAAGGAAAATATTCGCTTACTGGCGGCAGTGTGGGTTTGTTTGAGGGAAAGAAGATCGGCCGTGCCAAGAACTTAGAAAAATTAGCCGAAGAAATTGCAGCACAGGAAATAGTGGTGAATGAATTAAAAGCCACCATCCAGGTAAAGCACAATGAAGTAATTGCTTTTAATGAGCAGTTGAAAGAAAATGCGATCAAACAGACACAGCAGGACATCAATCAATTGACCAACCTGGTGTTTAGTTTACAAAACAAGATCGAGAACCTGCACCACCTGGAAGAAACCAGTACCAAAAGGGTGGAAGACCTGCAGGAGCAATTGGACAATAACCATGATGCCATTGCCAGCACCCGGGATGAACTGGAGAAATTCAACACCCAGCTGGAAGAACTGCTCAACAGGATGCAGGTGAGTGAGCAGGATTATGCCGCTGCCGAGCAGGAATATAATTTTGCCACCGCCGGTTATAACGACAGTAACCTGCAGTTTACCAAACAACAAAGTAAGATCGCTGCCTTAAAGCAGGAGTTTGAATTCAAGAGCAACCAGCTGAATGAATTAAAAGTACAGATCGAAAGCAGCAATACACAGTTAGGAGAAGCAGCCGCCAGCATAACGGAAACGGCTAGCACTTTAGCAGAACTCGAAGCACTGGTGGTGAGCCTGCTGCAAAACAAGGATGCCGAAGAAAAGAAGCTGAACGAAGCAGACCAGGCATACTACAACCTGCGGAACGAACTGGCAGAAAAAGAAAGTGAGCTGCGCCACAAGCAAAAATCAAAAGAAGGCATTGATACTTTATTGAATGAAATAAAGGATAAGCTTACCGATCTCAAACTGCAGTTGGCAGGTATGAAAGAAAGGCTGCAGGTAGAATTTAAAATTGACCTGGATGCCATCATTGATGAACCCCGTACAGGTGAAACGCCGCTGGAAGAACTGCAGGAACGCAATGACCGTCTCCGCAAGCGCCTGGAAAATATCGGTGAAGTAAATCCTACCGCCATTGAAGCCTACACCGAAATGAAAAAGCGGTATGAATTTATTTTAGAACAAAAGAATGACCTGGTAACGGCCAAGGAAAGCCTGATGCAAACCATCCAGGAAGTGGAAGCCACGGCCAACCAGCAGTTCCTGGATACGTTCAACAGGGTAAGGGAAAACTTTCAGAAAGTATTTAAGGCTTTGTTTACCGAAGATGACACGGCCGATATGGTACTGGTGGATCCGGAGAACCTGGCAGATACCGGTATTGATATTGTGGCCAAACCCAAAGGCAAACGGCCATCTTCCATCGGCCAGTTAAGCGGGGGAGAAAAGACACTAACGGCAACGGCCCTCCTGTTTGCGATCTATTTAATTAAACCGGCACCATTCTGTATCCTGGATGAAGTGGATGCCCCGCTGGATGATGCCAACGTGGGTAAGTTTACCAAGATGATCAAGCAGTTCAGTGAGAACAGCCAGTTTATCATTGTAACGCACAACAAGCAAACCATGAGTGCCGTGGATGTGATCTATGGTGTTACGATGCAGGAGGCGGGTGTGAGTAAACTGGTACCGGTGGATTTCAGGAGTTTGAGTAATTAAATAATTTAAATATATTTAATAAAATGCCCCGTTGTTGCGGGGCATTTGTTTTGTTCACCGGGCGAGGGCTGTTTACACAAAAAAAACTACATTTGTTTACTATCAGCCCTTTACCTGTTATGAGAAGATTCTGTATCATCATTTTACTACTCACGTATTGTTCCGTTTCATTTGGTCAAAAAGAGTGGAGCAACTGGTACAGTAATGGAAGTGAATTGCTCACGTTTAAAAATGGTTATGCAGAAAGGGTTACCAATTTTATTACCAACATTCCGCCCGTTCCGCCTTTTGAAAATTATTATCATTACTATCATTCCGGCTATGGGGGAATATCCTACTCAGATCCCGTAACAGGTGACATGAGATTTATTGTTTCAAATCGTATTGGTTATTCAAGTGATTTTTTTGATTTTCCTAACGACACTTTCTTACGCTCCTGTCCTGATCAAAAATCCTATCACATCATTCCGTTTCACAATGATCCGGATAAGTTTTATGTGTTGCAGTTTCAAAGTGCCGGAGCTGATTTAATTGCACAGGAAAGCGGATTGCAGGTCCGGTGCCCTAATGCGATCGGTCTTGGCTATTCTATTGCTGACCTTAGTTTGAATGGAGGATTGGGGGATTTTTCTTCTGTCAATAATGTGATCACTACAGGACTTACTGAACAGATCACTACTGTAAGGCATGCCAATGGAAGGGATGTATGGGTGATCATTCATCCATATGGTGGAGCTGAGTATCATGCGATTCTTATTTCTGATGCAGGCATTCAGCCTGCAGTGAGGAGCAATATTGGTCCGGTAATAAACGGAGGCTATATTAGTATTGGCGGAACATTAGCAGCTTCGCATGATGGTAAAGTACTTGCCTCGTACTGGGGAGGACCTAATAATAGTGTAGGAATAGTTGATTTTGATAATTCAACTGGCCTGTTGAACAATTACAGGGTGCTTCCCTACAACGGACCATCCATTAAACTGCAGTTTTCGCCCGATAATTCAAAGTTGTATTCACTGGGATATGATGTTGCTTATACTTCTCCGCAAATATTTCAGTGGGATCTTAACCAGCCAGATATTGGTGCATCTGGTATCAATATTGGTGTAGGAATTCAAACGGGCGCAAACATATTCGATATGCAGCTGGCACCCGATGGGAAGATCTATATAACTTCTTTTCAGGAATATGTGAACAACCAGTTTCATTCTTACCTGATGGCCATAGAATGTCCCAATCTGCCTAAGTATGCCTGCAACCTTAACAAACGTGCAATCGAAATAGATGCCCCTGCTTTTCCTCCTCTCATCAATGATTTTATTAATCAACAAAGGGTGATACCGCCACCGCAGTTCAGCCTGGGCAACGATACGGCTATTTGCTTTGGTTCGCTTACAATAACCGCACCTGCTGGCTGGCAAAGTTACCGTTGGAATACCGGCGACAGTTCCCAGTCTATAACCGTTACAAAAGCGGGCACTTATTTTGTTCTTACCGGCAGCCTTGGATTTTCATGTCCTGCCGGATATGGCTATATCAATGTTGCAGATAAAGCCATCAAACTCAACCTGGGAAAAGATTCTGCGCTTTGCAAGGGTGATACCTACCTGCTCCAGGTGCCGGCGGATTATACCAATATTGTTTGGAGCAATGGCAGTACTGTAAGAGACTCATTGATAAAAGGGAGAGGATACTGTATCATAAATGCAACCGATGTTAACGGTTGTTATACGGGTGACACCATCAGTGTATATGAGAAGTATTACCCGGATGCCAGTTTTGGCACCGATACTACGTTATGTAATAATGAGGTTGTTCTTTTGAGATTAACGCCTCCCAAAACGCCTTTCACTGAGGCGGAATATCTTTGGCACAATGGATCAACTGAAGATACTTTTACTGTACGTCAACCGGGTACCTTTTGGGGCACCGTTACTTATGATGGCTGTACAGTAAGTGATACGCTCACGGTAAGCTATGTTTCCGGCGACCAGGTTACCCTTGGCAATGATACTGTTTTGTGTGAAGGCGACAGTTTGCAACTAAGCGCTTCCGTTATGATGGCCCGGTATCTTTGGAATACCGGGGATACAACACGATCCATTTTTGTAAAGTATTCAGGTAATTATTGGATACAGGTTACCAATGGCAATTGTACTGTAAGGGATACTATTGGTGTAACATTTGCTCCCAAACCGGTATTGTTTTTAGGAAACGATACTGCACTTTGCGAAAAAGATTCTTTGGTACTTACTGCAAATACAGGTACGGGTAATTATTCATGGCAGGATGGATCCTCGCAACATACGTTTATCGTAAAAACCAGTGGCATATACCGGCTTGCGTTTTCACAAAATGGTTGTACGGTTTCCGACAGCATTGATGTATTGTTTAAACCTTTACCTCCTGTTGCTTTAGGGAACGACACGGGGTTTTGTACAGCATCTTCTTTTTTTATCAATGCCTTTAGCCCGTTGATTCAATCTTATACCTGGCAGGATCAGTCATCCGGACCAGGCTTTACAGCCACTGCAGCCGGGTCATATTCCGTTCAGGTAACAGGTGTAAATGGCTGTATCAACCGGGATACAATTTTGTTGGTAACTGTGCCGCTGCCTGCATTTGATTTAGGTGCGGATACGGTTTTATGCGAAGGCGGAATAATCAACTATGATTTTTCGATGCCGGGCGCAATGTACTCCTGGAATAATGGCAGTACAAATAATCAACATCAAATTACATCTGCCGGCGTTCATTGGTTAATGGTGACCCATCAGGGATGCAGTAAAACTGACAGTGTATTGGTGACGTATAAACCATACCCGGTCGTTAATTTCGGGAATGACACCACACTTTGTATGGGTGTATCAAAGTTGCTGTCGGCTGTAAACAGCAATGCCTTGTACAGATGGCAGGATGGAAGCAGTAACAATACGTTTACTGTAACCAGTGAAGGACTGTATTTTGTAAGGGCAGACCTGGATGGCTGCGTGTCATCAGACACTATTAACATTGATTATACTTCCCCTCCTGTATTTACTCTGGGCAACGATACCTTTATTTGCAAAGGAGATAATATTTTATTACAACCTGAAGGTATCATTGAAGGTGCCTATTATTGGCAGGATGGAAGCAATGTTCCATTGTACAATGTAAAGGACACGGGAATATATCGATTAACAGTGTCAAATGAATGCGGCACCCATAGCAGTTCCATTAAGATCAGCCAGGGTGTTTGCCAGCTGTATTTGCCTACTGCATTTACACCCGATCAAAATGGTCTCAATGATGTATTCAAAATAAAATACCCGTTTGCTGTAAAGCAGTTTCATTTTACCGTGTACAACAGGTATGGACAAACGATATTTGAAACCAATGATATGTCAAAGGGTTGGAATGGTGACTTTAAAGGAAAAGCACAGCCGGCTGGCACCTATGTGTGGCAGATTTCATTTAGCGGCATTGATGGCAGAAGCAAAATACTCGCCGGGCATGTTGTTTTAATCAGATAGTGTTGTCTTGATAAGAACAGCCATTTCATCCTATTAACCCGCAACAAGCAAACCATGAGCGCAGCGTATATGATGAATGGTGTAACCATAAAGGAGGCCGGGGGGAGTAAACTGGTGCCAGTGGATTTCAGGAGTTTGAGTAATTTAATTATCTTGCCAAACGAGTATAAAATGTCCTTTTACCGGGGCATTTTCTTTAACCAAAATTGACTTCACGCATGAAACAATTGATGCTGCTGTTTTTTGTCTCCGTTTTATACATGGAATCCAGCGCCCAGGATCTTTCTGGCCTGTACCAAAGTACCGGATACGCCTTTAATCCTTTTTCTTCATTGCAGATCAACAAGAGAAAGACATTGATTCAAGTGGCCCCAAACCGTTACCAGCTTGACTTGGGGAACCTGGGGCCTTCTAATTATTATTTTCAATTTGACGTTGACGCTTCCAATAACCTGGTGAACTGGTCGGCGGTTGGTACTACCCCCGCTGCGCCTGCCAGTGGTTTTATGAACTTTGATAATCCATCGGGTACCTCGTATCCATCTGCGCCCATTCTGCCCGGAGTTGATCCGTATCTGCATAGTACCTACAACAATAGATACGACCCAATCAATAAAGTTTTTTACTTACACTATGGATATGCAACAGGCAGCACCAGCGAGTTTCAGTATACCAGGCAGATCTACGAAAAACTGGAATGGATTCTTATACCAACCATTACATCGGTATCACCTTTGACCGGCACAGCCTTTACCGAAGTAACCATCAACGGTTCTGATTTCAGTGTTGCAGATTCATTGTATGGAGTCCGATTTGGTGGATTACCTGCGGATTCGATGGCAATACTATCCGATACGGTAATAAAAGCGTGGGTGGGTCAGGGCAGAAGTGGAGATGTTATTGTGAAAACCGTTCAATATGATATTGCAGATACATTTCCCGGGTTTACTTATGTAGCAGTACCTCCCATTCCTTCTACCGGGTGGCAATATATTGGAGCACCTGGCTTTTCTGCTACGGGTGCCCGTAATATAAATGCGGCGGCAGGTAAAGACGACCGGATGTATGTTGGGTTTGTAGACAATGCCGACGGGAAGGCAAGGGTAATGCGGTTAGATGGAAACGACTGGGCGCCTGTTGGAGAAGCGGCTGGCGCTGTATGCGGATCTTTGCAGATGCAACTTGACACTGCTGATCACCCGGTTGTGATGTTTACTGATTCTGCTAATACTTGCTACACGATAGTAAAAAGATTTGATGGGGTGAATTGGGTAGACCTTGGTTTATCTGCGCAATTCCTGGTGAGAGACAACTATTCAAACTCATTGGCTATTGACGGGCAGAATAATGTTTTTATTTCATACTCCGTCTACGAGAATGACGCTTACTTTGTGAGAACGCTCAAATATAATGGTACCACCTGGAGTGATATTGGCGTCATTCCGATATCTGACAATGCAGATTATGGCATTTGGTTTACTATGTCTATCGGCAAAAACAACAACCCCTACGTTTTTTATCCTGAAAGTGATAGCAGCTTTAACCACCCGGCTTCTATACAAATGCATAACGGACAGGCTTGGACACAGGTAGGAACGAGGGGCTTTACCAATAATAAGTACGGCAATTTTTTTCCTGTTTTGGATTTTGATACCACTGGTAACCCGGTAGCAGCCTTCCAGGAAGACAATGGTTTTGAACGGTTGAGTGTATTCCGGTTTGATGGAAATAATCTGAATTACCCACTAGGCCGGTTGTTCAGCAGGGGCCGTGCCCGCTATATTTCGCAGGCTATTGGAAAAAACAACGGCATTCATGTGGCTTATGTAGATGCTTCTTATAATAACCGGGGTACTGTTTTATCTTATGATCATCTATCTCAAAGCTGGGATACGGTTGGTGCAAGAGGAGCTTTGCCATTCAATGCACTTGAGTCAAATGCTTTAGTGAAAGATAGTAACAACGATATGTACATCGCCTTTTCTGATCTAACTCAAAATGGCCGGGTAAGTGTGATGAAGTACGCTCCTGTTGCAACAGGTTTTATCTGGACAGGAGCAATTGATAATACATGGGAAAATCCAGGTAACTGGAGCGGTGGGTTGGTTCCAATGAGTACTTCAAACGTTTTTATAAATGCGGGAGGAATGGCCATATTGAATAGTAACACCAGCATCCAAAGTATCAATGTAAATCCGGGTGGCACCTTGACCATACTAACCGGCAAAACGCTTACCGTAACCGGCCCATAATGCAGTAAGTGAAAAATAAATTGATAAGCATGTCTGCTTACTCATTATCTAAAGATTTGAAAAAGCACAACCAACATGCCATTGATTGAGGCACATATTCTTCCAGTGATCAACTACTGGCAGGAGAAAAAAGTGGCGTACACGGGTTCTGGTGGATTTCTGTAGTTGGAGTAATTAGTTCAACATAATATTTTCATTTATCAACTGTCCTGTAAACAACAGGACAGTTTTATTTGATAAAGGGTTAATTTTATCGCTATTAATAGTCCTCACTGTGAGAATCAACAACAGGATCATCTTTTTACTATTGCTTGCCTTTACCTGTAAGCAATCCATTGCCCAGCTTTGCCAGGGCAGCCTGGGTGATCCTATTGTGAACATAACTTTCAGTGCTGGCAGCAACCCGGGTTTACCTTTATCGGCTGCCACTACCAGTTATACCTATTTTGGCGGCGATTGTCCGAATGATGGTTCTTACACCGTACGCAACAGCACGTCCAATTGTTTCAATTCTTCCTGGCATTCGCTTTTTAATGATCATACCGGCAATCAAAATGGTTATTTTATGCTGGTGAATGCCTCGATTGACCCAAGCCCTTTTTATGCAGATACCGTGAGGGGTTTGTGCAGCAATACCAATTTTGAGTTTGCCGCCTGGATCGTGAACGTACTACGACCGCAGGCATGCAGTGGAAACGGCATACAGCCAAATTTAACCTTCACCATTTCAAGGATAGATGGCACCGTGCTGCAAACCTATAATACCGGTTTGATACCTTCTGACCAGGCAGGCCAATGGAAGCAGTATGGTTTTTTCTTTACCACGCCTGCCGGCATATCAGATGTCATTCTCCGCATCTTCAACAATTCAAGAGGTGGTTGTGGCAACGACCTGGCATTGGATGACATCACTTTCCGGCCCTGCGGACCAGCTATCGCTTCTTCTATTGACGGTTTTACCAGCGACAGTATTTTCTATTGCGATGAAACGGCCCGGTCTTTTACCTTACGCACCACTTTGTCATCCGGCTTTGGTAACCCGGCTTATCAATGGCAGCAAAGTACTGATGGGGCCAATTGGGCGGATATTGCCGGTGCAAATGACACTATCTATACCGCCAGTCTTTCTGCAACTGCAGAAGGGAGTTTCCGTTACCGGCTGGCAGCAGGTGAGCAAGCCAATTTCAATTCCGTTAAATGCAGGGTGGTATCCCCCGTCATTACCATCAGCAAAGGAAAAAAGCCTGTCACCTCCATGCGTATCACTTCTCCAGCCTGCGAGGGTGCCCTACTAATGTTTGCGGCTACCGGAGGTACCACGTACACCTGGTACAGGGATGGCGGCGGGCTGGGCGTAACACAGGCCAACTTTACCATACCAGAGGCCGACATTAACCTGGCAGGTAAGATCTATGTAAAAGTAGAAGGCTCGGCAGGTTGTTTCAATATAGATTCTGCCCTATTGGTGATACTGCCCAAACCCAATGCTGCCATTTCAATTGACAGCGCCACCATTTGCAAAGGCAACAATGTTCAATTGTTTGCTTCGGGTGGTGTGGCTTACCAGTGGGAGCCGGCTACGGCTTTGTCTTCGGCCATCATTAATGATCCGGTAGCAACACCAGCCAGCACCACCAATTATATCGTTACCGTAACTGGTGTAAACAGCTGCACGGCTACAGACACGGTAAACATCCAGGTTATCGATCGGATAGATGCAGATGCCGGCACAGATAAAACGATCATTAAAGGCGATGCCATTCAACTGGTGAATACAACTGCAGCGGGCATTTATTCTTGGTCGCCCGGTACGTATCTCAGCAATCCATCAGCAAAAGAACCATTGGCAACTCCGCCACAGGATATCGACTATATTTTAACCGCCACGTCTTTAGCTGGCTGTAACACCGACAGGGATACGGTGCATATCACGGTTTTCAATGATATTTATATCCCAACCGCTTTTTCCCCTGATGGCAATGGAAAAAATGACACCTGGAATATTCCTGCCCTCAGCGCTTTTTCCAGTTTTGAATTGCTGGTGTATAACAGGGTGGGCAAAGTGGTATATCAATGCCGCAATGTATTTGTGCCCTGGGATGGTTACGCTGCTGGCAGCCCGCTGGATCCCGGCAATTATGTGTATTTTTTAAAACTAAATGATCCCAAAAACAGGTTTTACAAAGGCAACCTGGTGATTGTAAGATAATGACCTGTAAATTTTGACCTATACTTGATCAAATTTGCTATACAATATTTTCTGCTTTTCTTACGCCGGGTATCAAAACTGTTCGTTTTTTGTGACTAAAATTACCGGGAACGATCATCGCTCCAAATTTGTATCAACTAATTTTACGCCGAATGGAATTTTGAATTATGTTTGTTGACGAATGTATCCGTTTCTGCATCTCCCCGCAAAAGAAAACGATCTGACACTTCAATAAACATTACCAAAAGAAATTAAAAACATCGCTATGTTTAACAAGATCACTATTTGTATTGTACTGGCATTATGTGTGGGTATGGCAGAAGCCCAGCGGGTAAAAAGTCCGGCTGCTTTCCGGATGCTGCAAACGGCCAATACATTGATGGAAGTGCAGCAATTGGAAGCTGCCGAAGTATACTTTAACAAAGGACTCAAAAGGGCAGTGGCCAATAACGACGTGTATAGCCAGGCCTATGCTTACCAGGGATTGGGTACACTGTACAGCAAACTGGATCAGACACCCAAGGCAGTTGAAAACTATGAAAGATCATTGAAGTTATACAAGTCAATAAAGCTGCAGGTATTGGCCAGCGTGGTGGAAAGTTTATTAAAAAGTGCCAAGGGTATTGGCGAAATGTATGCAGGTATTGAAATTGGTGCCAAGGGCGTAAAGATGAGTATCATAGAGGTGAAGCTCAGTAAAGACAGGCAATACGACTATAGTTTGATCGGCGATACCGCCATCAATACCGATGCTGCTGAATTGTCTTATCAAAGCGAAAAAGAAACACAAAATGCACTTGCCGTTTTGTGGAAAGTGATCAAAGAGCGTCACAATATACCGAGTACCAATATTCACATTGTTATCAGCAGTGGTTTAAGACAGGAGCTGGACAAGTTTAATAAGGTGGATTATTTTGCTTACGTGGTAAGACCAAAAGAAATGGATTTTTCAGTAGTGATCACTTCTATTACGCCGGCACAGGAAGCCGAGCTGAGTATATTGGGCATTGTGCCGCAGAAAGACCGTTTTTCTGCCAACCAGCTGGATGTGGGCAGTGGAAATACCAAGGGTGGTTATTTCAATACAGCCCGTACTGTTGTTCCTTTTACTTTTTCTTTGGGCACCAAATCTTTTCAAAGGCTTATCGACAGCAGGGAAACAGGTGATATCACCCGTTTTACTTTAGCTGCTGAAAAATTATGGAGAGACAGTATTGCTTTGGTACTGGACAAGGAAATGCTGGGTAAGGATGAATTAAAAACAAAAGATGCTTTTTATTTATCTGGTGGCATTGTGTGGGCGCTTACTTCTTACATGTATCCGCAAGACGCTCAAAAGAACTACGTGGAAATATCCTCAGGTGACGTGGCTGAGTTCCGCAGGAAAATAGCTACTGGGTTTGAAGAGCTTGCCAAGCCGGCGGCACTGTTTACCATCAGCAACAATGAAACAGCAGAACTGGCTAAGAAAAATATTAACCGGGTTTTTAAAACCTACGACCAGCGGGCATTGATGTCAGGTGCGATCATACTGGATGAACTCGTGAAAAAAGTGAACAGCACCAATGCCAACAAGAAATTTATTTACCCCCGGTATGGTTATGTTGGATGGATCAGCGGGTACATTATCAAGAAAGTGACACACCAGTACACCACCATGCTGGCAAGCAACTAAGGATTACCAAAACCGATTGATACAAACGGGGGCCGTTGCTCCCGTTTTTCTATAATGGCTTTGTAAAATAAGTTTGAATAATAAACGGTGCAGCATTGCATTTAATAAACTGGCTTTTTTAATTTTGCTCCTTCAATTGTACTGTCCGGTTTTTTACAACTTCCGGTTACATTAATCACTAAACTCCGATGCACCAGGTATTCTACCAATTCGATTTTGAGCTACCCAACCAGCAGGAAACAGATATGCTGATCGCCCTTTTATCCGAACAGGGTTTTGATGGTTTTGTAGAAGAGGAAGAAGGATTAACAGCCTTTATTCCCGAAATTAATTTTGACCAGGTGGCCTTTGAAACCGTGTTATCTAAATTCTCGATCCTGTCTTATTCAAAATCTGATATTGAAAATATCAACTGGAACAAAAAGTGGGAATCGGAATTTGAACCAGTACTGGTTGACAGGTTTGTGGCCATCAGGGCGCATTTTCATACTCCCGTAAAAGGAGTGGAGCATGAGATCATCATCACACCCAAAATGAGTTTTGGTACCGGGCACCACGCCACCACTTACCTGGTGATGAAGCAGATGAAAGCCATCAATTTCAGTAACAAAACGGTGTTTGATTTTGGAACCGGCACCGGCATCCTGGCTATCCTGGCCGAAAAACTCGGCGCAGCTTCCATCCTGGCGATCGATAACGATGAATGGAGTATTACCAATACCCGGGAAAACATTGATCAGAATAACTGCAGCAGGATCGACATACAACTGATGGAGACGATCCCCGGTGGAAAGCAATACGATATCATTCTTGCCAATATTAACCTGAATGTGATCACCGCCAACCTGGCCGGCATTGCAGGCATCGCAAAAAAAGACGCTTATGCTGTTTTCAGCGGCATCCTCTCATCCGACGAACAAACCTTAGTGGCTGCTCTTCAAAAAGCTGGTTTTCAGCATCTGGCAACTACCAGTAAAAAAGACTGGATCGCCATCTATACAAAAAAAGCCTGATCGGTTACACAATAAGTGGCTTGTTTTCTACATTAATTAATTGTTAACCAAACAGATAATTGGCTATATTTGCAGCCTCAACTCACTGAAGAAACAATGAAGGAACTAATTCTAATATTCGTTGCGTACCTTATTGGGTCAATACCTACCGCACTGATCATCAGCAGGAAATTTTTCGGGATCGACATCAGGGAATACGGCAGCGGCAATATGGGCGCTACCAATACTTTCAGGGTGATGGGAAGTAAATACGGCACCATTGTAATGTGCATGGACATCTTAAAAGGCGTGGCTGCGGTAGCATTGTATAATTTTTTACCATTGTATGTACACAGCGAATGGGACCGCACCAACCTGATGGTTGCGCTTGGCCTCGCTGCCGTACTCGGTCATATCTTTCCCATTTTTGCAGATTTTAAAGGCGGTAAGGGTGTGGCAACGCTGTTCGGAATGGTACTCGCTGTTCAGCCGGTGATCGCTGCCAGTTGTGTGGGCGTTTTTTTATTGGTACTTTTTCTTACCCGCTATGTGTCCCTCAGTTCAATGTTAGCAGGAATTGCCCTGCCCATTTGCGTGCTGTGGATCTGGAACGATGATGTGGCGGTGTACCGCATTTTTGCTGTATTGGTTGCGTTGATGATCCTGTTTACCCATCAGAAAAATATTATCAAGTTGCTCCGTGGCAACGAAAGCCGTGTGCCTATTTTTAAAGGCAGAGACAGAAGAAGGGCTTCAAGATAATCCTCTATAAAAAAATATTTCAGCAATGCAGGTGATCCAATACCTGCATTTTGTTTTTATTTTAGTCGCCAAAAATCAGCTTTCATGACTCCCGAAAGAACCGACCGTCTTGAATCAGTTTTAAGCAAACGACAGCCAGGCTTAACTGTGGTGCTGGAAAATGTTTTTGATCCACACAATGTTTCTGCCGTGATGCGTACCTGCGATGCCGTTGGCATACAGGATGTCTATATTCTCAATCATAAAATAGCGCCTCATCGCAAATACGGGGCAAGAAGTTCTTCCAGTGCCGCTAAATGGCTGAGTATTCATGAGTTTACTGATGCCAATGCATGTTTTACAGAACTGAGAAAACATTTTAAAAAGATCTATACCACGCATTTAAGTACCGATGCGGTAAGCCTGCATCAACTGGATCTGACAGAGCCGGTGGCCCTGGTTTTTGGCAATGAAAAATTTGGCGTGAGTGAAGAGATCATTGCTATGGCGGATGGAAATTTTATCATTCCACAGGTGGGCATTATCCGTTCCCTCAATATCTCTGTGGCCTGTGCCGTGAGTTTGTACGAAGCCTTCCGGCAAAAGAATAATGCCGGTCATTACAATGAACCACAATTAAAGGGTGCTCCATTGGAATTGCTACGGGCCAGCTGGGGTTTTATCGACGAAGCGGCAGACAATGATGCATAAGGCTGCCCAACTTTGACCTTTGTATTTCCTGAAAGATTGGAAACCCTGCCTCAATTTACTAGATTGCAGGTTGCATGACACTTACCCGGCTATATAATAATCTGAAGCCCTATGTTAGACCTTATCGCCGTTTGGTGATGGCCACGCTTGTGCTCACTGCCATCGGTTCTTTTGCGGCGCAGGTAAATGCACTCATTCTCCGGTATACGGTAGATCATATCAACGGACTTGCACTGGCAGGTAAGCCATTGCAGGAAGGATTTGATCTGTTGATCAATATCACGATCGTGCTGCTGGTAAAAGAGCTGGTGAATGCGGTGGTGCAGTTTGGTCAAAAGTTTTATGGAGAAAAGCTCCGCATTTATGTGTCGAGAGATCTGGCACAGGATATTGTAGAAAAGATACTCAGTTACCGGATGGCTTTTTATACCTCTTCAGAAAATGACAGCGGCAAATTACAAACCCGTATTGACCGTGGTATTGAGAGCCTTACAAAGCTTGTGCAGAATTTTTTTATAGATATTCTGCCCCTCTTTGCCAATGCGGTGGTGGCATTGGTACTCATGTTTAACGCCAACGTATATGTTGGGTTGGTGGGCATTTGTACCGTACCCATATATTTTTACATCAGTCAATTGCAGGCAAAAAAGCTGGGTGGTTTTCGCAGGCGGATGAAAACCTACCGGGAAAACAAAAGCAGCGGTATCATCAGTATCATTGATGCCATCACGGTTATCAAATCATTCGTAAGAGAAAAGGAAGAGGCCCAAAAGCAATATGTGCTTCAGAAAGAGATGACGGAAAACCAGATGCAGACAAGAAGGTTGAGTTTTATTTTTGACGGTGCCAAAAGTTTTATAGAACAGATCGGCGTGGTGATCATTATTATCCTTACATCTTATTTAGTACTGAAAGGACATATGACCATCGGGGCGATCATGTTTCATATCCTGCTGTTTAACAATGTTACGTCACCCATCCGTCAATTACACCGTATTTATGATGACATGAATGATGCGATGGTGTATTCTGAGGGCTTTTTTGAGATCATGGATGCTGATGCCGAAACAGAACTAACCGGAACCTATGTGCCGGAAAAAATAAAAGGCCGTTTTGAGCTGAAGCAGGTGAACTTTCATTACCCCAATGGTACCAGGGCGCTGGAGGAGGTAACAACGCTGATAGAACCCGGCAAGATCACCGCATTGGTTGGTCTGTCTGGTGCAGGAAAAAGTACCCTTATCAACCTGCTCGATAAATTTTATGCTCCTTCATCGGGTAACATACTGCTGGATGGTTTTCCGTTGCAGCAATATGATACCAGGGTGCTGAGAAGCCAGGTGGGCCTGGTGCTGCAGAAGAACCATATTTTCAAAGGCAGTATTGCAGAGAATATTGGCTATGGGAAACCAGGCGCCACGCCAACGGAGATACAAGAGGCCGCAAAAAAAGCCTATATCCACGAACAGGTGTTGCAGTTACCCGCCCAATACCAGAGTGAAGCCAGGTTGTTATCCGGCGGGCAGCAGCAGCGTATTGCCATCGCCCGGTTGTTTTTAAAAGATCCCTCTATTATTTTTTTAGACGAACCTACTGCCAGTCTGGATGCCATTGCAACAGAACAGATAAAAAACAGCCTGGATGCCATTAAGAAAGGCCGGACGGTGATCATCATCTCACACAGTATTTCGCAAATTATAGATGCGGATAAAATCATTGTAATGGAAAAGGGCAGGGTGGTGGAGCAGGGTGACCATGAAGCGGTGTATGAAAAAGGCGGTACCTATAAAAAGATATTTGATGCCATGGCACACAGTCTGAATATTGACAAGATCGCCAAAACAATGAATGAGTAACGCAATAAGCAGCTGCCGGCACAGGCAGAGGTTATTACAATTTGAAACTGTAATATTACAGTTTGGATGAATCAGCATTTTATAAGAAAATAAATATACATGAAACCATACCTTTTACTGTTGCTCACAGGCATTTCACTACAGGCATCTGCACAAAAGAAACCACTCGACCACTCGGTGTACGACAACTGGAAGGCGATAGGTGAAAGAATGATCAGCAATGATGGCGCTTATGTAGTGTACACCGTTAATCCGCAGGAAGGTGATGGCGAACTGGTGATACAAAACCCCACAACAAAATACCGGAAGATCATTCCAAGAGGCTATGGTGCCACTATTACGGAAGACAGTAGATTTTTATTATTCAAGATCAAACCTTTTTTCCAGGATAGCCGGCAGGCAAAGATCAAGAAGAAAAAAGGAGAGGATATTCCAAAGGATTCCTTTGCCATTGTGGAACTGGGCAAAGACAGTGTGCTCAAGATAACAAGGGTGAAGGGTTTTAAAACAGCTGAAAAAGGTGCTGGCTTTGTGGCTTATCACAGGGAAAAGCCCTTGCCGGACAGTACCAAAAAGAAAACGGTGGTGGATTCTGCCAAATTAAAGAACCGGGACCTGGTGAAGCTGGCAGATTCACTGATAAAGCTGGCGGTTGATTCTATTAAGGGCAATATCAGTAAAGAGGAGTTATCAGAAATTGTAAACAAGGCTGCCAGGCAAATTATTAAAGAAGGAAAAGACATGGCAGATGCGGAAGGTGATGAAGCTGGCAGCGGAAAGGATACAGATGGAACAGACCTGGTATTGAGAAATCTGAATGACGGCAAGGAAATCGTTTTCAAATGGGTGAATGAGTATTATTTTGATAAAAAGGGAACCCGGCTGCTGATGGAAACAACCAGGAACAGTAAAGACAGCAACAGCAAAGCCATGGTGCTGCTGTATCACCTGGAAAAAGCAACAACAGACACTGTGATGCAGGCTTTTAATGATGCCAGGAATTATGCTTTTGATGAAGCAGGCAGGCAGCTGGCATTTGTATCAGAAAGAGACAGCAGCGAAAAGGCCCTTACCAAATTTTACAAGCTGTGGTATTATACCACGGGGCAGGACTCCGCCACCATCATTGCGGATAAAAACACCGTTGGTATACAGTTAGGCTATACCGTAAGTGAAAATGCAAGCAACAGTTTCAGTAAGGATGGCAGCAAATTATATTTTGGTACCGCACCCATCCGTTCACCAAAGGATACCCTGCTGGTGGATTTTGAAGTTGCCAGGGTGGATATCTGGCATTATAAAGACGACTACCTGCAAACCCAGCAGTTGAAAAATGCAGATGCGGAATTAAAAAGAAGTTACACAGCCGTGTATGATGTACAAGAAAAAAAGATGCTGCAGCTGGGTACCGAAGATGCCGAACGCATCACCCTGGTGGATGAAGGCAATGCCGGCTGGGTATTGGGTGAAAGGGATAAAGGGAACCGCCTGCAAATGCAGTGGGATGGAAGAACCAGGCAAACGGCTTACATCATCAATACATCAACAGGAAACCGGACAACCGTATTCCGCAACCGGTATGCCAATGCAGCAGCTTCTCCATCAGGTAAGTATGTGTATTGGTATGATCCTGAACTAAAACATTATTTTACTTATGAAGTGTCAACCGGTATTACCAGGAATGTTTCTGGTAAAATAAAGGTACCGTTGTACGAAGAGGACAACGATGTGCCGGATTTTGCCAGTGCCTATGGTGTGATGGGATGGGCAGCCGGAGACAGTAATTTTTTTGTGTACGACCTCTATGATGTGTGGAAAATTTCACCGGATACGGGCTTTGCCCCTTCGGTGATATCCAGGTTGATAGTGGACAGGGATGGTAAGCCTTCTGCAGGCAGGCCTTTTAAATTCAATACCAAGTTTGTCAATACGGATAAGGAGCACCGTTACTTTTTACCTTCCAGGAAATACCTGTTTACTTTATTCAACCGGGATACCAAGGAAACAAGTTTTTGCCTGGCATCGATCGATAGTATGCAGCAACCTGCATTTATACTATACGACAGCAAAAGTGTAACAGGCCGGCACATGGTTTCCAGGGGCTATGAATCACTGGTGTTTTCAAAAGAAAGCAGCCAGGAATCACCCAATCTTTTTTTTACCTCACTGGAACCTGGCAATAAAAGGGCCTCTTTTGATACAGGCGGGCGGTTGATCAACTATATATACCTTTCAAATGAACAGTTATCCGATATCAATCCACAGCAAAAGGAATACAACTGGCTCACTGCGGAACTGTTTAAATGGAAAGCCTATAACGGAAAGCAGGCAACCGGCATTCTTTACAAGCCAGAAGATTTTGATCCAAAGAAAAAGTATCCGTTGATCTGTTATTTCTACGAAAAACTATCGGATAACTTAAACAACTACCAGGCTCCTGCACCTACGCCAAGCCGTTTAAACATTTCGTTCTTTGTGAGCCGGGGTTACATTGTGCTGGCACCCGATATTGAATACAAGGTTGGCTATCCGGGTAAAAGTGCTTACGATTATGTTGCCAGCGGGGCCAGGGCATTGGTAAAAGCAGGTTTTGTGGACAGTACCAAAATAGGCATTCAAGGTCAAAGCTGGGGCGGTTACCAGGTAGCCTACCTGGTTACCAAAACCAACCTGTTCAAAGCAGCCTGGGCGGGTGCACCTGTAGCTAACATGACGAGTGCTTATGGAGGAATCCGGTGGGAGAGTGGACTCAACCGGCAGTTTCAATATGAAAAACAACAAAGCCGTATTGGTGCCAGCTTATGGGAGAAGCCACAATTGTATATTGAAAACTCTCCGTTGTTTCATCTGCCCAAAGTGACAACGCCACTCGTGATCATGCACAATGATGCAGATGGAGCGGTACCCTGGTACCAGGGAATTGAATTGTTTACCGGATTGAGAAGACTGGGCAAACCCGTATGGATGCTCAATTACAATAACGACGCTCATAACCTGATGGAAAGAAAAAACCGTAAGGATATTCAAATAAGAGAGCAACAGTTTTTTGATTGGCTATTGAAAGGCGAAAAAGCAACCAAATGGCTGTCTGAAGGAGTACCTGCAATTGAAAAGGGTAAAGATTGGGGGTTACAGCCAGGGTAAAAAATAAGGGCAGGTGGGTGACCGTTGTGGAAACAACAGACCGGAGAATTTAAGTTATCCCGCTTTTAAACCCCTGTACCACCTGCCCTTGGTGTTGCCGTCGTTCATTCATTGCTGGTAACGATAAAAAGCTTCCGCTTTAATATCTTTTCTGTGGAATCAAGGGTCGTTATTCTTTAACTAAACTGAGGTTGTTTTATAACACAAAATTTTGTAAAAAAAAGGGTAAAAACAATGGTGTTTTAACGGTATTTAAACGGGTTGTTTAACCCTGTAGTTTGTAGAATATTAACTACACGCTTGTAGTAATGTTATAGTGAGATAAGCTGAAAACCTTCCTTCATGGTGGAAAGCGACTGTTGCAGCCTGTCGTGGTGGGTATCGGTAATAAATACCTGTCCATTGTTTTGTTTGCATACCCAATGGAGTAGGTGCTGCATGCGGCTGTCGTCTAATTTTTCAAAAACATCATCCAGTAACAGCAGGGGCGCTGTATTTTTATAGCGCTTTAATATTTCGAATTCTGCAAGCTTTAGTGCGAATAACAGGCTTTTGCGCTGACCTTGTGAAGCGGTGGTTTTAAAGGGCTGCTGCTGCAAATTGATCTCCAGCTCATCTTTATGAATGCCAGCATTGCTCCGTTGCAGTATAAAGTCTTTCTGCCTGTATTGATTCAGCAAACTGTAAAGATCGCCGTCATTAAGCTGGCTTACATATTCCAGCTTCACAGCTTCATCTTTGCCGGCTATTTGTGTATAGAACGAATCCACCAACGGGATCAGCTGTTCTGATAATTCCTTTCTTTTTAGATGAATATAATTGCAGGGTGCTGTCAGCTGCTCATCGATGGTTTCCAATAACTGCCAGTCAGTATAACCCGTATCTGCAAACCTTTTTAATAAACTGTTCCGTTGCTGAATGATCTTGTTATAAACGATGAGTTGCTGAAGATAAGCCGTGTCGGCCTGGCTCAGCACCGTATCCATATAGCGGCGTCTTTCTTCACTGTTGCCGGTTATCAGTTCCACATCATCCGGCGCCACCATTACCGCCGGAAATTTGCCGATATGGTTCGACATCTTTGTATAGGCCACATCATCAAGGTAAAATTCTTTTTTACCGGCACCGCGGTGGATACACACAATTTTATGGTCGCCAAACCTCCCTTCCAGCCTGAAGCCATCTTTGCCAAACTGTACGTTCTGACCGTCGTTCTTTGTAAAATAGCTTTTGGTAAAACACAGGTAATAGAGCGCATCCAGCAAATTGGTTTTACCCCTGCCGTTAAGTCCGCAAATGCCAACGATCCTTTCTGTAAAATTGAAAACAGAATAATCGTAGTTTTTAAATTGAGTGACAGCGATGTTGGTAAGCAGCGGCATGAGTGCAAGATAAAAGAGTAACCGTAAACAGGCTTACTTTAATTCTTTCAGCAATTTGCCAGCTGCCGCTTTTACCTGTACCCAGTCTTTTTCAATATCCGCTTCACTTAAAAAATTAAACGGCGTAAATGTCGCTCTCGTAATCCTGTCAAGGCTTTTGAATGGCTGGCCTGCCTTCCAGGTGGCATTTGCAAAGCGGCAGAATAACAGTTGATCTTGCCTGCTGATGCGCCCATCTATAACTGACTGAAGCAGTACGGAGGGTGCCTGTTTTTTTTCAGCAACAAAATAATTGATACCACATTCCAGTGCATAAAAACCTGCTATATTAGTTGCTATCTTTTCTTCCTTAAAGCTTTTCTTTTTGATGGCAGTTGCTTCTTCTTTTGAAACAAACGGAGCCACTGGCTTCTTTTCACCGGCGTAATAAGAGGAATCCATAAATGCAGCTACCTGCAAGGCAAATTCTTTATCCTGCAACAGGTTTTTCATTTGTATCATTTGCTCATTCCTGCTGCCCTTAATAAATGGCTGAAGTACCTGGGCGGCTCCTTCAATTTGCCGAAGGTCTTTGTCTGCTTCGGCGGTACTCAATCCGCTCCACCCGATAAAGTTGGCTTTCTTAATCCTGTCCAGGCTTCTGAATGGCTGGCCGGCTTTCCAGGTTGCATTGGCAAAACGGCTTAGTATTTCAGTAACGTTTTTATCCGGGGCTTTTTTTGAAAGAATTTTTTCTATCCATCCGGCTGGCGTGGAACTGTCCTGGCTGCACAGGTAATTGATTCCACATTCCAGCGCATAAAACCCGGCAATATTGGTGGCGATCTTTTCTTCTTTCACACTTTTACCAGTCAGTAAAGAATCTTCATCCGGCTTAAGGAAAGGAGGTGCCGGTTCTCCAATGCCTTTATAATACGACGCTTCCAGCTCTATTGCCATTGACTCGGCAAAACCTTTATCCTGGAGCAGGGAGTCTATTATTTTTAATTCACGGGTTATGCTGTCTGTTGTTGTCATTGCCAGTGTTTTTTGAGTGGAATCGTTATTATTGCAGGATGCAATTACTGTGCAAATAAGCATCATTACAAACAGGTTGGGTATTCCTCTCATACAGTTTTTGATTTTAGTATACAAGTGGTGATGGGTCAGCAGCAGCTAAAAAAAATTGTTTACTTCCCGGTAAATGTATAGGATTGAATTCATAAACATCACCAGTTTTCAACCCTGCCAGGCTGGCTCAAAAAATAAGCCAAAGGTCATTCGGCTACTGGTATTCCCCTCTTTTTATCCAGTATAAGGCCCGCTTTTCCACAGCCTTTTTTCGTATTCAAATTTTACTTATTCTCCCTTATCTTTGCCGCCTAAAATTCTAAACCTTGGCTACAAAGTTCTCTAAAGAAACCTATCTCTACTGGTACGAACTCATGTTGTTGCTGCGCCGCTTTGAAGAAAAGACCGGGCAGTTGTATGGAATGCAGAAAATAAGGGGCTTTTGCCACTTGTATATCGGCCAGGAAGCCGTGGCTGCTGGATGTATGACGGCTACACAACCGGAAGATAAGTTTATCACTGCCTACCGTTGTCATGCGCTGGCCATTGCCAAAGGGGTAACACCCAAGGCGAGTATGGCCGAGTTATATGGCAAAGCTACCGGTTGCAGTAAAGGTAAAGGCGGCAGTATGCACCTTTTTGGTGTGGATGTGGGCTTTTTTGGAGGACATGGTATAGTAGGTGCCCAGATAGGTACAGGCGCAGGTTTGGCTTTTGCTGAAAAATACAAAGGCACCAAGAATGTATCGGTAACATTTTTTGGTGATGGTGCGGCAAGACAAGGTATGCTGCATGAAACATTTAATATGGCCATGACCTGGAAGCTGCCTGCGATCTTTATTTGTGAGAACAACCAGTATGCAATGGGTACTTCAGTAGCCCGTACAAGTAATGTACTGGATATTTATAAATTAGGTGATGCCTATGATATGCCGGCCGACAGTGTGGATGGTATGAGCCCCGAAGATGTGCACAATGCCATGGCCAGGGCAGTTACCAGGGCCAGGGAAGGTGGCGGGCCTACATTACTTGAAATCAAAACTTACCGCTACAAAGGTCATAGTATGAGCGATCCGCAAAAATACCGGACCAAGGAAGAGGTGGAAGAATACAAACAAAGGGATCCGATTGATCATGTGCTGAGTGTGTTGCAAAAAGAATTTAAAGTGGCTGATGCCGATATCGAAACCATCAATGACCGGGTGAAGCAACAGGTGGATGAATGTGTTCAGTTTGCCGAAGAAAGCCCCTGGCCTGCTGATGATGAACTGCTGAAAGATGTGTATGTGCAGCAGGATTATCCTTTTATAGTAGATTAATTGTTTCAATCGGGCATCTCCTTTTGAGTACTTTACCAAAAAGCAAATAACAAATATCAAATAACTAACCAACCAATAAGCAAAAAAATGTCAGAGAAGCAAGTAACAGTGGAAGCTGTAGAAACAAATGAAGCAGTGGAGAAAGCCAAAGATTTTTGGACCCGGTTCAGTAAACCAATCATCTATGTTGGCAGTGCCGTGATACTGCTGGTGGGTGGATGGTATGGATACAATAAGTTTGTAAAAGAGCCAAACGAAACAAAAGCCGTGGATATGATCTTTCCGGCTGAAACCTTGTTTGATAAAATGGCACAGCAGGGCAACTTCAATAAAGATTCTATTAACCTGGTATTGAACGGCGGGGCCGGTATCAGTGCCGGTATTTTAAAAGTGATCTCAACCTATGGCGGTACCGAAACAGGTAACCGTGCCCGTTATATTGCCGGCGCCTGCTATCTTCAAAACGGCGATTTTAATAATGCCATTAAATACCTGAAAGACTTTTCAACAGCAGCCACACAGGTGCAAACCGCAGCATACATGATGCTGGGTGACGCACATGCTGAGTTAAAGCAAAATGAAGAAGCATTAGGCTATTTTAAAAAGGCTGCAGCTGTAAATTCAAAAGATGAGTTTATGACGCCTGAGGCTTTGTACAAAGCGGCCCAATTGGCAGAAAACAGCAACAAAACTGCTGATGCTGTTGAACTCTTTAAAAAGATACGGGACGAATATCCAAAAAGTGCAAGGGCAGCAGATGTAGATAAATACCTTGCAAGGCTCGGTGTACTAAACTAAAGATATCCATGTCAGCTAATTCTAACAGCTTATTAAATACAACAGGCATCCAGGTAACAAAGGGTGCCTGTGTTGTAATTGTACGAACCGAATGGAACGATGCTATTGCAGGTGCTTTGGAAAGCGGTTGTAAAAAAATACTGGAAGCACACCAGGTTGCGTATAAAGTGCTGACGGTGCCAGGGGCATTTGAAATCCCTTTTGGTATCAAACGTTATTGGGAGCAGCATAAGTACAAAGATGACAAGCCGCATGCTTTTATCGCCCTGGGTTGTGTATTGAGAGGGGATACGCCGCATTTTGACTATGTATGCAAAGGCGTTACCGATGGTATTGTGCAGTTGAACCTGGTGCTGCCCGTTCCAACAATTTTTGGCATACTCACGGTAGACAACCAGCAACAGGCGGATGAGCGGATCGGTGGCAGGCACGGGCACAAAGGCGAAGAAGCAGCCATCACTGCGCTAAAGATGATTTGACCCTGTATAAAAATTTTCATTATTCAATGCCCAGTGTTGGTGGGCTCAATTATTAATCAATAATTATTAATTAATAATTCATTTGAAAGTACACATCTTCATACCATGTTTTATTGATCAGCTATATCCGCAAGTGGGATTTAGTATGGTGAAGGTGCTGGAAAAAGCAACCTGCGAAGTACAGTACAATACCAATCAAACCTGTTGCGGACAACCTGCTTTTAATGCCGGCTACTGGAGCGAGGCAAGGGAAGTATGCAGTAAATTTCTAAAGGACTTTGACAATGCAGATTACATTGTTTGTCCCAGCGCCAGTTGTGCAGGCTTTGTAAAAAATTATTATCACCAGTTATTTGAAGGCACTGTTGAAGCGGGCAAAGCAGCAGCGCTGTCAAAGAAAATATTTGAGTTCACTGATTTTTTAGTGAACGTGATAAAGATCGAAAACTATGGTGCTGTGTTTAATGCCACTGTTACATACCACGACAGTTGTGCCGCTTTAAGGGAATGTAAAATTAAAGATGCGCCCCGGAAACTGCTGGCCAATGTAAAAGGGCTTCAACTAACGGAAATGAATGACACAGAAACCTGCTGTGGCTTTGGCGGCACTTTTGCCGTAAAGTTCGATGCTATTTCTGTTGCCATGGCAGACCAAAAAATAAACCATGCAAAAGCCACCGATGCACAATATATTATCTCAACAGATATGAGTTGTCTCATGCACCTGGATGGCTGTTTACAAAATAAAGGTCTGCCACTCAAAACAATCCATATAGCAGATGTGCTGGCAAGCGGGTGGGAATAATATCCATCTGACTGGTCACTGATTTTTTTCCATTGCCGCATGTCTCCGTTCCTCTCTTGTTGCCAATAAAATACTTATCCAGTACAAAAACAATAAAGGTGTGGCTACTAAAAACTGGCTTGTCCAGTCTGGTGAAGGCGTGATGATGGCCGCCACTACCAATATGATCACAAAAGCAAACTTGAAATATTTTTTCATCAATGTGCCTGTGATCAAACCGATCTTTGCCAGTACAAGACAAAACACCGGTAATTCAAATGCTATACCGCAGCCCAGTATAAGATTGGTAAGACTGTCCACATAATCATTAACTGATGGCTTATACTGTACCATACCAGTATTACCCAAGGTAAAACTTGCCAGAAAATTAAAGGTGAAAGGAGCCAGCAGGTAATAGCCAAACAGGGCGCCCGTAAAGAAAAACGCAGACACCCAAAAGATTCCACCCCGGCTCATCTTTTTTTCTTTGCTGTTCAATGCAGGTTTTACAAAGCGCCACAGCTCCCAGCAGATATACGGAAAGGAGAGTACGATGCCACCGATCATAGCAATATTGACTGCAGAAGCAAAAGTGCCGTTTACTTCAGTTACCTGGAAGCTGATCTGCACCGCAGGCAAACACAATGAATTACCGAGGTGCAGCCAGTTTCCGGCACGGCATAGTGCACCGTAAGTATAAAAACTCTCACTGGCGGGTGCAAGAATGATCTGGTCATAGATCCAGTCGATATTCATGAAAATACCAATGGCCGCTGCCAGCCAGGCGATGATACTTCTTACAATATGCCAACGCAGGTCTTCCAGGTGATCGAAAAACGACATGGCGGTTTTGGGTGCCTCCTTATTTTTCCGGAGACGCTGAAAAAATAATTTTCTTTCAGGAGCTGCTGTAAGCATAGGACGGTAAGTTGAAATAAAGAAATTGGTTTGGGTACAGCATTATTTTATCTCTGCCGGTATCGTATCTTTCTCCTGTATGCCCTTCTCCAGTTCACTCCTCACATTATTTTTGGCATCATTAAATTCCCTCATGCCTTTACCAATTCCTTTCATCAGTTCGGGAATTTTTCTGCCGCCGAATAAAAGCACAATGGCGAGTATGATAAAGATCCATTCGCCTCCACCAGGCATGGCAAGAAATACCGATAGTATATGATTGGTTGCTAACATAAAATTATTTTTAGTTGTTGATGAAAAATGAAAAAGCGAATGACTGTATTAACAGTCATTCGCATAAAGTATTAAGCAAAGAATGGTGTAACAATGGTGGTCACCTGTTCTTTAGTAAGTGGTTCATCAAAGGCTTCAGAAGCTGCTGCCGATGAAATAGTAAACCCGCCAATGTTGACAATATTTACGCCGGCCTGTGTGGTGATTTCTTCTCCGTTATAACTTGCCTGAACCGATGGCCCGATCCCTGAATCATTGCCTGTGATCCATGGTTTTACATTGGCCCCTCTGGCTTTACGCATCTGGCGGATATGAGCTGCATGCCTGGCTTCCACAGAATGGATATTGAGTGCAGCCGTGAGCACATCATTGTTGCTCATTAAATTGCCGGCTTGTCCTTTGTAAGCTCTTACCCCGGTGTCTTCAAAGGTTTGCGCCACAGCAAGAAAGGTATCATAGTTAGAGAACACATCAGCAAAAGCACCGCCTGCGGTAAAATCAAACTGTGCGGCAGTAAATGTAACCGGGGTTGCACCTAATGATGTAATGGCTGTACGCAAAAAACTAACGTGTGCATTTTCATGATCACGGATAGTGGTTAATGCCGCCACCGCTTCCGGTGAGGGAATAAGGCCTGCTGTTGCCACTCCTTTAATATAAAAATTTGCTTCAATATACTCAAGCGTTAATGCAAAGTTGAGTGTATCTGCAATGAGTGTGGTATTGGATTGTCCATATGCTTTTTGAAACATGCTGCCCAATGCCAATGGTAATGCTGCCAGTGCGATACGGCCGGAAGCTTTTGCAAAACCTTTCATCACATCCCTTCTTGTATCCAGCTTTTCATATACTTCCGGATCCACTTTTTCAATCTGGTTGATAATATTTTGTACGTTCATAAAATTAAAATTTAAGAGGTTGGTAAATTACTGGCGTTGAGTGCGGTTTTTAAAAATGGGGCTGCTATCGCCAATACCTGCGGAGGCGTGCGGCTCAGGTCAAGCCCATTGGCATCAATTGCTGTACTGTCGGCAAAGGAACCATTACTGATCAGGTCTCTTATCAATGCAGCATGCCTGGCTTCTACAGAAACTATCTTTCCTGCAAGCACCAGGTAGTCGGGCGTGGTAATTAATTTGCCTGCACCGTTGTATGCAGTTACACCAAGATCTTCAAATGCTTTGGCTGTTCCCAATACACTATCCCGCCTGCTAAAATCAATTGATGAAAAATCAACTTCCAATGCCTGTATGGCATTGGCAGCAAGGGCCGCTTTAAAAAACTCCCGGTGTGCAATTTCATGATCCCGTATGTCTGTGAGCAAGGAGGTTTCCGCCGCGGTAATACCACTGTAAGGGGTAAGCGCAACCTGGGTGTAAAAGGCAGCTTCTAATTGTTCGAGCGCATAAGCATAATTTAATATGCCGGTATCGCCGCTTCCTAAATTTACGCCTGTACTGGATGGAGCATCATCTTTTTTACAGGCTGCTGCGGTAGCCATTATTGCTGCAGCACCTCCAAAGTAACCCAGGAAATTTCTCCTGGATACAGCTTTGAGTTCGTTCTACGCCAATGTTTCCACAGGGTGGTGGGGTTTGGATGTTTTAAATAGCATAACGAATTTGATTTTGTTTGTGAAAAAATATTAATATTGTTTGTTGAGTTACGAGATACAGCACGGTTTGGTTTCATATTTATTTTGTTGGTATGTTTATAACTGGAGATAACCGTTACCTGTAGAGGATATAGCAATAAAACAATTTTATATTATGGCAAATTGGTTAGTCAAGTCAGAACCTGCTGTGTACAGTTGGGATCAGTTTACGATAGAAAAACAAACGGTGTGGAGTGGCGTTCGCAATTATGCAGCCCGTATCAATTTAAGAGGTATGAAGAAAGGAGAGGAGGTGTTGTATTATCACAGCAACGAAGGCGTGGAAATTGTTGGAATTGCCAAAGTGATAAAGGAAGCCTACCAGGACCCTACAACCGAAGATGAAAGATGGGTGGCAGTGGACCTGAAACCTGTACGAAAACTTAAAAAGCCTGTTCCTCTTGAGCTGATCAAAAAAGACAACCGGCTGATAAATATGGACCTGGTAAGACTGGGCAGATTGAGTGTGCAAACGGTGAAGGAAGAAGAATGGAAAATAATTATGGAGCTGGCAGGGGAAGCCAGGTGATCCGTTTGTCAATGACAGGTTTTAACCGCTTTAGTTTTCATTTAACAAACTAAAGCGGTTTCTTATTTGGTGAATGTTGTATCAAGGGGCATCTCACCATTAAAACCTTGTTATGAACTGCAAAAATGTATGCACCCTTATTTCATTCTCTTTACTTCTCTTTTCCTGTGCCCAGGATAATAAAGGGAAAGCATCAGCTTACGATCAGCTCACCACCGATCCACAGCAAAGCCCTCCAAAAAAACAACCACCAATGCCGGTGGGCAATCCGCAACAGTTGATGGACAGTGCAGGATCAGCACCCACAGCGGCTGCGCCAACACCGGCAGACTGGGATAAAAAAATAATCAAGACGGCCACTTTAAAACTGGAAGTTAAAGATTTCAATAACTATGCTGCCAGCGTGTACAAAACGGTGAAACAATATGGCGGCTATATTGCAGAAGAAAATCAAAACAGCAGCAACGAAAAATCAGAATCCATCCTTACTATCAAAGTACCCGTGGCGCAATTTGAAAATATGATGAACCTGTTGCCGGGCGCAGACGTAAAAGTGGTGGAAAGAAAAATTGCTGCAGAAGATGTGACCGGCGAAGTGGTGGATGTAAAAGGAAGACTGGAAGCAAAAAAGCAAATGCGGCAGCGGTATTTTGATTTTTTTAAACAGGCAAAAAATATGCAGGAAGTACTGCAGGTGCAGGGAGAGATAGATGAACTGCAGGAATCGATGGAAGTGGCAGCAAGCCGGGTAAATTACCTTACCCATCAATCTGCGATGAGTACCATTCAGCTTACCTTTTACCAGCCATTACAAGGATCCGGTAACAGCAAAGTTTCTTATTTGTCAAAAGCAGGGATTGCTTTTATGTCGGGCGGACAATGGCTGGGTAATTGTGTCATTGAACTGATTGCAGTCTGGCCTTTGATCCTGATGATTGTGATGGGAATATTTTTATTAAAAAAATTCACAACAACCAAATCAAAACAGTCAAAATCGTAAGTTTGGAACATGAATAAAAAACACATTGTTGTACTCACAGGTGCAGGTATAAGTGCCGAAAGCGGCCTCAAAACCTTTCGTGACAGTGACGGGTTGTGGAATGGATATAATGTGTATGATGTGGCAACGCCGGGTGCATGGAAAAAAGACCCGCAGCTGGTGCTGGAATTTTATAATGCCAGGAGAAAGGATGTGGCGGCTGCCCTGCCCAATGAAGCGCATACCGGGCTGGCCGCGTTGGAAAAAGATTTTGATGTAACCATCGTTACGCAAAATATAGATGACCTGCACGAAAGGGGAGGCTCCTCCAATGTGTTGCACCTGCACGGGGAGATCTTTAAGATGCGGAGTGAAAAAGATGACACATTGGTTTATGAAATAAGGGGCGATATACAACTGGGAGACAAAGCCGGGGATGGAGCACAGTTACGTCCGCATATTGTGTGGTTTGAAGAGCCAGTACCCATGATTGAAAAAGCGGTGGCACTGATGTATGACTGTGATTATTTTGTGATAGTAGGCACTTCGCTGCAGGTGTACCCGGCGGCCTCCTTGCTGCAGTATGCTCCGCCGTTTTTACCTAAGTTCATCATTGATAAAAAGATACCAGCTGTGGAAAGATCACCTTCACTCACCATAATAGAAAAACCAGCTACAGAAGGGGTAAAGGAATTGAGAAAAATATTAGTTCCCTGATGGGTTATTTAAGGACATGCACTTTTAAAAAATCTTCTGCATTCAGCACCTCAATGGTTGAAAAATAGTAATCATCTGTATCCTGGGTGATGATGGCGGTACACCTGTTTTCCAATGCAGCATAGTATTGCATACCATCTTCAAAATCATTTACCTTTTTATCAGCAAGTGCTTTTTCTATTTCCTGTTTTCCAATATTGACTATCTGCATTTTGGAAGTGAGTGATGCAATTTTTTGCTTTGCAAGTAGGGTGCCGCATTTTTTTTCTGCAAAGTAGAATGCAATGGCGAGGCAAACCGGCGAAGTAAAGAGTATAAACTTTTTATTGTCAGCAAGACTAAGGATACGGGCCGAATAAGAAAAAAGAGGAAATTCCTTATTTAGTACAGATACTAAAATGTTGGCATCAATAAATACCCTCATTTCTTTGATTTAAAATATTCAGCTTTTAATTGTTTGTTTTTTTTGGACTTTGTAATGTAAACAGCCTCACCTTCGGACACCATACTTACCCAGTCGGAAATAGGAAGATCTTCGAGTGATTTATAGTGGCTGCTGGTAACCTTACGCAATAAAAACTCTGTAAGCCTCGAAAGACTGATATTGTTTTGTTCTGCAAAGCTTTTGGCTTTATCTATTACGCCTGCATCAAAACTCAATGTTATCTTGCTGTCCATAAATTTGACATTCTACGACAAAAATAAAAATATTGTACGTATAAATAAAATTATTTTTCCAGCTCTTTAAATACCACCCCAAAATTCTCCAGTTCCCCCAGTATAGGGTCATAAATTTCCTTGTGAATGGGTATGTGTACTCCTTTCATTTTTACTGCGCCTTCCAGTATCAGTTTTGCGGCAATACCCAGGGGCAGGCCAACTGTTTTTGCCATCGCCGTCCGCAAATTGTCATCTCCTTTTACCACCAGGCTGCTGTTGATCTTTTTTTGTTCACCATTTAGTTCGTACGCTATTTCATGCAGCATTACGATCATGTCTTTGTCATGTTCCTGCATGGCCAGTTTGGTTTCCAGTAAATGCTGAACGATATCTGCTGAGTTTTTAGCGGTAGCGGGAATGATCTCATCATCAAAAAAACCAAGGAACTCCAGCATTGACCTGTTCTCTTCATTAATAAAGGGAAGCAATGGAGCCGACCATTGTTTAAAACTGGTATGTTTGATATCGATCGTATCAGTGTCATTGGTTAAACCAGCCTGTACCACCGCATTCCATCCGGTGCAAAAATCCGGGTATCGCAGGGTGGTTCTTACAAAAGTGGCTGCATCTTCCAAATGATATACCGGCAGGTAGCTTAACGAGTCCCTGTTGGGATAGCAGGCAAGATCTGCCAGTCCTTCAATTTGTACCTTTTCGCAAGCAGTAAACAATTGTTGATAATCTTTATGAATAACCTGTCCATCAATTTTATATTCAGCACCAGCCTTTCCTGCCAGCACCACGTTCCGGGGGTTCCAGCTAATTTTATAGTGCCATGGGTTATCATCACTTTCAGGCGCCACCAAACCACCACAATGGCTTTTAAAAGCAGTTACTTTTCCTCCTGTTGATCTTATTTCATCTATCAACTTCATGGCGCTCATGTGATCAATACCGGGGTCAAGCCCCATTTCACACAAAAACAGGAGCTTTCTTTGTTTTATTTCATCATCCAGGCTCCTGATCTTGTGATCCAGGTAAGAAGCTGTTAGCAGGTGTTTACGGTATTCAACACAATCTTTGGCCACCAAAAAATGCAGCGCAGGCGGCATCATCGAGATCACTACATGCGCTTTTTGTATCAATGCAGCACGATGGTCGTCGTCGGTTACATCCAGTCCTGCAGCTTCCGCAAAAGGGGAATGTTTTGTCTTTAGCAACACCTGCTCCCGGTTAGCATCAGCAATGATCACCTTCCATATTTTTTTCTGCGCCTGGGCAATCAAATAGTCTATCAAAACGGTGGCAGATTTTCCGGCACCAATCAGCAAAACGGTATTCACAATCGTTATAATTTTTAGTGCGGCAAGTTATTGTTTTGTATCCAGATTGTGGACTAAAAATGACGTACCTGAGCCTTTAACAGGTTTGTCCACAATGCCGCATCAAATGTGAGTAAATAGGCCCTAAAATAGACCGTATTTTAAAGGGAAAACCGGGGCTAATTTGGTACTTTCGCAGTCCTTTAAAATGAGGTGAAAATTTATGGATAATACTGGAGAAACAAACGACGGAATGCTGCCACCAAATGACGGCAGCAACGGCAATAACAGGGGCAAAATAATCCCCGTAAATATTGAGGAGCAAATGAAGACTTCCTATATCGATTACTCTATGAGTGTGATCGTAGGAAGGGCGTTGCCGGATGTACGGGATGGATTGAAGCCTGTACACCGCCGCATTCTGCATGCCATGAATGAACTGGGTTTGCAGTATAACAAAGCCTATAAAAAAAGTGCCAGGGTGGTGGGTGAAGTGTTAGGTAAGTACCATCCGCATGGAGACAGTTCGGTGTACGATGCCATGGTGCGTATGGCACAGGAGTGGAGCATGCGGTATACACTGGTAGACGGACAAGGAAACTTTGGTAACCAGGATGGTGACGGACCTGCGGCCATGCGGTATACGGAAGTACGTATGGAGCGGCTTACTGAAGCCATGATGGATGATATTGACAAAGACACGGTTGATTTTCAGCCCAACTTTGATGACTCCGAAAGGGAGCCATCGGTGCTGCCTACACGCATTCCGCAGTTGCTGGTGAACGGCTCCAGCGGCATTGCCGTGGGTATGGCCACCAATATGCTCCCACACAACCTGAGCGAGGTGATCGATGCCTGTATAGCGTATATTGATGACCGTGAGATATCAATTGAAGACCTGATCAAACATGTAAAAGGACCTGATTTTCCAACAGGAGGAACCCTCTATGGCTTTGAAGGCATCAAAAATGCCTTGCTCACAGGCCGCGGACGGGCAGTGCTGCGTGGTAAAGTGAATATTGAAACCACCAAGACGGGAAGAGAGAAGCTGGTGATCTATGAAACGCCTTACCAGGTAAACAGGGATGCGCTGGTTTCTAAAATTGGAGACCTGATCACTGAAAAGCTGATAGAGGGTATTTCGGATGTAAATAATGAAAGCAACAGCAAAGAAGGTACCCGTATTGTAGTAGAACTGAAAAAAGATGCGGTGGCGCAAGTGGTAATAAACCATTTGTACAAACAAACAGAATTACAAACCTCCTACGGAATTAATAATGTGGCGTTGGTAAAGGGCCGGCCCAGGATCTTAAACCTGAAAGACCTGATCAGTGAGTTTGTTGCCTTCCGTCATGAAGTGGTGGTACGCCGTACCAATTACGAATTACGCAAAGCAAGAGAAAGAGCGCATATACTGGAAGGTTATATCATTGCCCTGAATAACCTGGATGCGGTAATCCAACTGATCCGTGAATCTGCCACACCGGCGATTGCCCACGAAGGTTTGATGAGCAGTTTTGGTATGAGTGAGATCCAGTCTAAAGCAGTATTGGAACTGCGTTTGCAGCGCCTGACCGGAATGGAGATCGATAAGATCCGCCAGGAACATGCAGAGATCATGAAACTGATTGAACACCTGGAATCCATTCTTTCCAATGAAGGAATGCGGTTTGATATCATCAAGAACGAACTGGCCGACGTAAAAGCCAAATTTGGCGATGAGCGTAAAACCGAAATTGTTTACGTGGGCGATGAAATGAACATGCTCGACCTGATTGAGGAAGAGGATGTGGTGGTTACCATTTCTCACCTGGGTTATATCAAGCGTACCCCGGCAGATGAATACAGGCAGCAACGCCGTGGAGGCAGAGGTGCCAGGGGCAGCAGTACAAGAAACGAAGATTATATTGAACACCTGTTTGTGGCGTCCACACATCATACCTTATTGTTCTTTACAGAAAAAGGAAGGTGTTTCTGGCTCAAAGTGTATGAAATACCCGAAGGTGATAAAACCAGCAAGGGAAGGGCTATGCAGAACCTGATACAGATTCCGCCGGATGATAAAGTAAGGGCCATTATTGATGTGAAGAATTTTGATGACAAGGATTTTGTGAACAGCCATTATATTGTTTTATGTACTAAAAAAGGGATCATCAAAAAGACGGACCTTGGAGATTTCAGCCGTCCAAGACAGAATGGTATCAATGCCATCAATATCCTGGAAGGTGACCAGTTGATAGAAGCAAGACTTACGGATGGTAACTGTGAAATTATGATGGCGGTTAAGAGCGGCCGTGCTATCCGTTTCCCGGAAGAGAAAGTAAGATCAACCGGTCGTGGTGGTATTGGCGTAGCTGGTGTGGAAGTGGATGACGAAAATGATGAAGTGGTGGGTATGGTGTGCGTGAACAGGGAAGATAAATCAAAGACCATTTTGGTAGTGAGTGAAAAGGGGTATGGCAAACGTACCTTCCTGGATGATCCGGAAACAGGTGAAGCCAATTACCGTATTACCAACCGGGGTGGTAAAGGTGTGAGAACCATCAACGTGACTGATAAAACCGGCTCCCTGGTTGGCTTGCTGGATGTATCAGAAAAAGAAGACCTGATGATAACCTGTGTAAGCGGTGTTACCATCCGTATGAAAGTAAGGGATGTGAGCGAACAAGGCAGGGCCACGCAGGGAGTAAAGCTGATACGCATAGACGAAGGCGATGCTATTGCGGCCATTACAAAACTGGACGAGCAGGAAGAAGAAACGGAGTTTACCGCTCCTGAAGATACGGGCGCAGGTGATCCGGATAACAATGCAACGCCCGATGCAGGGTCCCCTGGCACGGCTGAACCAACAGACGATACACCTGTTACAGAATAATCATGTCAATAAAATAAAATACCCCGGTTGTGCCAACAGCCGGGGTATTTTTATATGAAACAATAACAAATAAAAGGAATGGATCACGTGCTGTTTTAAAACAGTCAGCACCGAATAACAAATAACTCTGATCCTGCCCCTAATTCACCTACAAATAGAATTCAAAGGGTAATTTATTAGCCAGGTCAGTATTGCTCAAACCAATTGAATTTTTCCTTGATGATCTTCTCTTTTTCTTTTTTCACATATTTCAGAAATGAATCGGCTACAGGTGAAAATTTTTTCTTTTTTAACCAAATCAGGTTCCATACAGATTTTATGGGGAAACCTTTTACAGGAATAATCTGCAGATCGCCATTGTTCAATTCGTTTTTTATTCCTATTAATGGCATAATGGAATATCCAAGTCCTGCAATCACGGCTTGTTTCACCGCTTCATTGGATGTGAGTTCCATTTTTTTTCGAACTGGCAGTTTGTTTTGTTCTATATATTTTTCCATTGTATGCCGTGTGCCAGAACCTTTTTCTCTGTAGATCAACGGAATGGTTTCAAAAATATTTTTGTTATACATACGGGTCTCAAACTGCTGACCCGAATTACCTACAACGTACAATTTATTTTGCATCAGTTGTATCATGTCAATCTGCATATTCTCGGGAAGTACGGATACAAGAGAAAAGTCAACTTCATTTTTATCCAGGCTTTCTATCACCCTCGATTTATTGGTTACATCAAGCAGCAGTTCTATACCGGTATGCGCTTTTAAAAAACCTGCCAAAAAATAAGGCATCACATATTTTCCGGTAGATACCACGGAGATCTTTAGTTGTCCTGAAAGCTGTCCTTTATATGCCAGTGTTTTATAGTTGATGGCGTACACTTCATTTACAATATTTTCTGCTGCAAGGGCTATTTCTTTTCCAAAATCAGTAATAAAGATCTGTCTTCCCAATACCTCTGTCAATGGTATGTCGAACTGGTCCTGGAAATTTTTTAACTGTATGGATACGGCAGGCTGGGTCAAATGAAGTTCTTCTGCAGCCTTTGTAATGCTTTGCGTTTGCGTGATCTTTAAAAATACCTGGAGTTGGTGTAGTGTATAATTCATAAAAATTATTTATGCTTAGCATTGTAAATATAAATGAAAATATATGAATAAAAGCTGTCAGTTTTGCCACAAATAAAATCAGCATGACAAAAATAACAGTAGCAAAAGGCGATGGTATAGGCCCTGAAATTATGGATGCCACCCTTGATATCATTCTGGCAGCCGGAGCTCAAATTGAAATAGAAGAAATTAAAGTGGGCGAAAAAGTTTACCTGGCGGGCAATACAAGTGGTATTGATGAATCATCATGGGAAGTGATCAGAAGAAACCGGATATTTCTTAAAGCACCTATTACAACACCGCAAGGCGGAGGTTATAAAAGCCTGAATGTAACCACCCGGAAATTCCTGGGTCTTTACTCCAATGTGCGGCCATGTGTGAGCTTACATCCATTTGTAAAAACAAAACATCCCGTAATGGATATTGTAATTATAAGGGAAAATGAGGAGGATCTGTATGCCGGGATCGAGCACCAGCAGACGGATGAGGTGGTGCAATGTTTAAAGCTGATCAGCAGGCCGGGATGCGAAAAGATTGTGCGCTATGCCTTTGAATATGCAAAGCAGTACGGAAGAAAAAAGGTGACCTGCTTCACCAAAGACAATATCATGAAGCAAACCGATGGATTATTTCACCAGGTATTTGATGAAATTGCTAAAGAGTATCCAACAATTGAAAATGAACATTGGATCATTGATATCGGAGCGGCAAAAATGGCCGATACACCCGAAGCATTTGATGTAATTGTGATGCCCAATCTTTATGGGGATGTATTGTCGGATGTTGCTGCACAAATTACCGGTTCCGTGGGCCTGGCAGGTTCGGCAAACATTGGAGAGGAGTGTGCTATGTTTGAAGCGATACATGGCTCTGCACCCCGGAGAGCTGGTCAAAACTCCGCTAATCCCTCTGGTTTATTGCAGGGAGCCGTAATGATGTTAACACATATTGGCCAAACGGAGGTGGCTGAGAAAATTCAGAATGCCTGGCTTAAAACCATTGAAGACGGAATTCATACCGACGACATTTTCAAGGAAGGTGTAAGTAAACGTAAAGTTGGAACGAAAGAATTTGCTGAAGCCGTGATATCCAACTTAGGGCTCATGCCAGGCACATTAAAAGCTGTTAGTTACTCAAAAAATGCAGCGTTGACTCTTCCCGGATATAAAAGAAAGCCTGCTGCCAAAAAAGAATTGGTGGGTGTGGATGTGTTTGTTCATTGGAACGGTACAGATCCTGATGAATTAGCTGCAATTGTTCAAAAGATCGGGAAGCCGGGTTTAAACCTGACCATGATCACCAACAGAGGAATAAAAGTTTACCCGGATGGCTTCAAAGAAACATTCTGTACTGATCACTGGCGCTGCAGGTTTAAACCAGAAGGAGGAGAAGTTATATCAAAGAATGATATTGTAGGCCTGCTTTATAAAGCGGATGTTGAAAATATTGATACGATCAAAACTGAAAACCTCTACACATTTAACGGCAAAGCATCCTATTCACTAGGACAGGGACAATAAAAATAAAAAAGTTATGGATCTACAGCTTATTCAGGGACATTTTACCGCGGAAGACACGATTGATATCGTTACGCAAATGATCAATATAAAAATAAGGTATCACGAAAGTAAGATCGGCAAAAGCAGCAATGAAGAGGATATTAAAATGCGTGAACAAAGAATTAAGCTGCTGCAACAGGATTTAGCAAACGTAAAGAAGCATATAGAACTGCAGGAAGGAAAGATCGCCGTGAGGGGGGATGTTCATCTATACCAATAGGTTGACAGGTTTTGTATGAAATAAAAATCTATTCTGTTTATACCCGGTGAATATCCTGTTAAAAATGATTTTACCGATACAGGTACCTACAGTAGGCTCAGTGACCTTTTTTTCAATCTATTAAAGTCATGTTTAAAATCAAATAAAAGATAATGAACAACAGTCCGCTAAAAAAGACAATAAAACTTATTGAAGGAAACTTTTCCGCAAAAGATGGAAATGAAATTCTAATGAATTTGTACGCCAGCAAGATCGCTTTTCACCAAATGAGAAATTTCAGTTCAAATGAACGGTTTGGTAAGGATGACGAAATGTCAACCAAAAGAATTCCCGAGTTGATTGAAAGTATGAATATGATCACATCCATTTTCCAGGAAGCGATCAATCATAATAAAAACCTGGTAATTAACTCTACACTCACTATAGAATTTGCTGACGAGCCTTAATAATTACATTAAAGAAAGGTTACCAGTCTTAATAAACAAGATTGTCGCCAAACACATTATTCAGTGCTATTCAATTCTTTTTTAAGCGGGTTCATGTGTTCACTCCTGTTGGGTATCCGTAAGTGTGATAAAGGAAACCCTCCTGACACGGTCAGACAATGAATTTAAAAAATCACTGTGATAAACATGGCTAATAAACTATTTATAGTATGCCCTTTTTCCTGCCTGGAAAATTTTTTAAAACAGCGGTATGGCAAGGATATTTTTTTTCTGACCTATTCTGCTGCCGTTATCCAATATCGTGATTTTGACTACCTGTATAAAGTAAAGGAGTTTGCAATCAGGGAAGAAATAAATACCATTTATCTGGTCAACGACACTTCCTGCAGATTCATAAATGGGATTATCAACCAGGGTGGTTTATCCGGGCTGGCGTCTGAAAACGCGATTGTTGATCTATACCTGGAGCATTATTTTTCAGCATTCAAAGGCAGGCCCCTGTATCAGCAGCAACTGAAAATGGCGGAATTAAATATACAGTCACAGATCAGTGAAATGATCAATTCTTCCATGCTAGGAACTTATATCACAGTAAACGGAATAGAATTAAAAGGACTCGTTACTTCAAAAGAAAAGAAGGCCTGCAGGGAGATAGTTTTTAATTTCGATAGTTAACCAGTTGTAATACAATAGCAGGGCATTACCTGTACGGCATATACCGTTTTATATATGGTTTATGTTACAACCCAATTTTCTTATTCACCACATCCAGTATCTCCCTCTCCATTTCAAGCGTTTTATCCTCTATCAATTTTCCTTTTGCCACCATCTCCGTCACATATTGCTTATCATCATACCCTGCAGCATTGATACGCACATTCATGAATGCGCCCATTACTGCACTGCGTACACACAAAGCACCTACGCCTGCATCCGACACGGAATTGGGGTTGCCGGTTTCGGCCATCGCTTTTATAATCTCCATACAGGCGTAACAGGTTTCCATCACTTTGAATGGAACTTCTATCGCATATTTAGTAGCATCCTGTATGGCCTTCGCCCTGGTTCTTTTTTCCTCCTCATTTCCTTTAGGTAATCCAAATGCATACATGATCTGATTAAAGGCCTTTGTATCAGCATCCACCAGTTTCACCAATTCACTTTTATACCGTTCACCTTTTTCTGCCCAGTCACCAAATTCCTTCCACCTGGCGTCCCAGCCTTTTTTATGACTGCTTAAATTGGCCACCATTGTACCCAGTGCAATGCCCAGGGAGCCAATATAGGCGGAAATAGAACCACCACCCGGAGCCGGGCTTTCACTGGCGGTTTCATCAGCGAAATCACTCAAGGTCATGCTCACCAGTTTGCTGTCTGTTGAATTGGCCAGCAGGTATTCAATAATTCTTTCTTCCGGTTTAAACGGTCCCAGTTCATCCAGCCCCATCGATTTAATGGCGATCTTGAGCAGTTCCTTTTCGCTTACACCGGCAGAACGCTGTTGTTTTTCCAGAAAATATTTCCCGGCATCTGTCATTGCCTTTAAAGGAATTAACCCAACCAGTTCACTACCGGTAACCCGTATCCCTCTTTCGGTTGCTTTTTTGCAAACCTCATCAAAAGCCACATGTACGGGAGTGATATTGATATTGGTGAGGTTCATAGATATCTGTGCCACGCCGTATTCTTCAATAAACCAGCCAATGGCTTTTACACTTTTTAATGTACCGGGCTGGTTTACTTTTTTGCCGTCCACTTCAACCGTTCTGCCTGCTTCCCTTACATCAAAGGCAATGGCATTGGCACGCCTGGTACTCGTGGTATTTAAGTTCACATTATAGGCAACCAAAAAATCCCGGGCTCCAATTACCGTAGCTCCCCTTTTGGCGTCAAATAACGCAGGGCCAAAATCAGGTTTCCATTCCGGCTGAACGATCTTTTTTGCAAATCCTTCATATTCTCCGGCTCTTATTACCGACAGGTTGCTTCTTGATTTATCTGGCTGTGCCGCTTCATATAAGTAAACTGGCAATTGTTGCTCGTTACCCACTCTCTCAGCCAGTTGCCGGGCAAAGCTGGCGGTTTCTTCCATACTAATATTAGCGATGGGGATCAGGGGGCAAACGTCAGTAGCGCCCATTCGTGGATGTTCGCCTGTATGTTTGCTCATATCAATTAATTCTCCCGCTTTTTTAATGGCCAAAAAAGCAGCTTCCACCACGGCCAGTGGTGTTCCTACAAAGGTGACCACCGTTCTGTTCGTGGCCTTCCCGGGGTCAACGTTTAATAGCCTCACACCTTCCGTTTTTTCAATTTCATCCGTTATCTGCCGGATGATGCCCATGTCGTTTCCCTCTGAGAAATTAGGGACACATTCAATAAGTTGCTGCATACAGATCGTTTTTAATGTTTGCAAGTAAAGGAAAATGGGGCAGGTTTTAAAATTGCTTTTCTGTGCCGGGCATCACCCGTATGTAAAACATTCCATAAAGCGCTGCTATGTTGTAAAACAATCTTTATTTTTACAAAAAACAAGTTGTGAAAAAATTGCTCTTCGTACTGGCCCTGGCGTTTGCTACCCGGTCATTTGCCCAGAAAATAGAATTTATCGTGTTGGGGGGGTATGGTGCATCACAAACATTTTACTACAGCCCCGGCACCAGCGACAAAGTGCTGATCGCTCTGTCTAAAGATGGCTCCATTGCAGAGTTTGGTACGGAGTATCCAAAAGAATTTTATGGTTATTATCCCGGCAAACTGCAAAAGTATATGGGCCGCACTGAATATTATTCACAAACAGAAAATGAAGCATTTCGTGGAAAACTCCGTTATATCGGGCTTACACAAATAACTTATTATGGCAGTTATGATGAAGAGGCATTAAGAGGAAAAGTAAGAACCATTGGCAGCACACAGTTTAATTATTATGCTTCCTATGATGATGCGTCGGTAAAAGGCAATATCAAAACCGTTGGCAGTACATCCATTACCTGGTGTCCTTCTTATGAAAATGAAGCTATCCGGGGCAGACTCAAAAATATCGGTAATACTAAATTTGATTGGTACACCTCGTTTGATGACAAATCCCTTAGCGGAAAAATAAAACAGATAGATCAATACAGCTTCACTTACTATACTTCTTTTGAAAATAACAATGGACAAAAAGGCATGCTGAAATCCGGCTTTTTTTCGAAGTATATCAATGGGATCAATTATTATTTGCGGCATTGATCTTCTGAATAACCCGCAGGTTTAAGCATCCAGACAAACTGCAGCCACTTCAATTCATGGGATTTTACTAACCTCTCCCGGCTTGCATTTCATAGTAAAATATGTGTGAGCTGCATTTTTAATGCAGTAAATTTTTACATTGCAACAGCATAACTCATCACAATGAGCACAACAAAACAAATAGCCAAACATGCCAGGGATGTACACTTTGGCGGCAACTGGACCTGTGTGAACCTGAAGGATACGCTGGCAGATATTTCATGGGAACAGGCCATCGTAAAAGTTCAGCAGCTCAACAGCATGGCAACGCTGCTGTATCATATCAATTATTATGTAAGTACCATAATAAAAGTTTTACAGGGTGGCCCGCTGGATGCACACGATAAATACAGTTTTGATTGTCCGCCCATTCAATCGCAGGAAGACTGGGATCTTTTAAGGAATAAAGCCTGGGCAGATGCAGCGGTATTAGCCAACCTGGTGGAAGCATTACCTGATGAAAAGCTATCAGAAGATTTTACAGATAAAAAATATGGCAGTTATTTTAGAAACCTGCAGGGTATGATCGAACACAGCCATTACCACCTGGGACAGATAGCAGTGATAAAAAAAATGCTGTTGCAGCTTTAACGGATATCTTTGCACTCTTACTTCAACAGAATCAACCCGAATGAAGAATCTTTTTAAGAAACTGCTCAACCCTTTGCTGGGCAATATCAAATTTCAACCACTGTTTGAATTTCTTCAACAGCTGTCATTGTATGGTATGCATATAGGCCGTGGTGGTTCAAAAGACGATTCGGGCGAAGGCATTGCAATAAAATATGTTGCCGGAAAACTACATGATCAAAAGCAAGTGACCGTGTTTGATGTCGGCGCCAATATCGGTACCTATTCTATGTTGCTGAATCAAGTTTTAAAGAACAGGGCCCGCATTTATTCGTTTGAGCCATCTACCATCACCTTTAAGAAATTCCTGGAAAATACAAAACACCTTTCCACCATATCAGCCTATAATTTTGGTATGGGCAACGAAGATGCGAAGCTTACTTTATTCAGCAACAAGGACGAATCAGGGCTGGCAAGTGTGTATCACCGCAACCTGGACCACCTGGGTATAGACATGAATAAAACAGAAACCATCGAAATCAGAACAGTAGATGGATTTTGCCGGTTGAATCAAATAAAACATATCCATTTTTTAAAGATCGACGTGGAAGGGCATGAAATAAAAGTGCTGGAAGGTGCCAAGGAAATGATGGATGCAAAGCAGATCGATTATATACAATTTGAATTTGGCGGCTGTAATATTGATTCCCGTACCTATTTCCAGGATTTTTATTACCTGCTGAAAGATAACTATCAAATCTACCGGATCGTACGCAATGGTCTTTACCCAATAAAGCAATACAAAGAGATGTACGAGGCATTTTTGACCACCAATTACCTTGCTGAAAGGATTGCCCGCTAACCTGCTCAAAAATAAAAGTTAAAAAACTAAATCCACAGTTCTTCATCCTGCGTAACTAAAGCAACGTTGTAACCAACTTTCGAAGGAAACAGTTCCTTTTTTATTTCCTGCCTTTGCCAAACTTTCGGGCTGCAGCCCGGTAATGCCATTCATATTCCTTTCAGGGCTACCTGCCAAATGCCGTTCGCTGCATAACAGGATCACTATGCGGCCACATTTAAAATAAATTTTATTCATCACGCTAAATCAATTTTATGAAACAAAAACTATCCGCTGCCTTCCTGCTGGTTGTAATGATGGTACAGACATTCACGCCGGTCTTTGCATCCTCACACCGGGAAGCACCACTAATTTCAAATGATCCCTTGTGCGACAACACAGATCTGTATGCATTCCGGAGTCCTGATGATCCTAATAAAGTAACGATCATCGCCAACTACATTCCGGGCCAATTGCCGCAGGGGGGACCTAACTATTATTCGTTTGGACAAAACATCCGTTATGAGATCCACATTGATAATGATATCAACACTGCCGGTGATGATATTATCTATCGTTTTACGTTTGTAAAAGTGATCGAGGATTCCTCTACTTTCTTTAACATCCGGCTTGGTAAGCAAAATTTAAAAACTACTTACAGGCTTGAAAGAAGCGTGAATGGTGGCCAGTCGTTTCAGCCTATTATTTATGCAGGCACCGTGCCACCGCCCAATATCGGTCCACGATCGATCACTTCGCCAGTTGGATTAAATGCGCCTTCCTATGAATCACTTATCACCAGTTCTATAGCCACTGCTAATACTGGCGAAAAAGTTTTTTGTGGCACATCGGATGACCCGTTTTATGTTGACCTGGGTGGCATTTTCGATCTGGGTGATGCACCAAGACAATCTGGCCAATCGGCAGATGGTTTAAAGTGTTTAAATACATCCACCATTGCTATACAGGTTGATATTTCAACTTTGCAGAAAGACAATAAAAAAGTGCAGCAGTGTGCCAACATCCTCGATCCAAATTATGTGATCGGTGTGTGGGCAAGTGCCAGCCGCCAGCAAATGCGGGTATTAAGAGGTGATGGCAGTGAATACAGCACTGGTAAATGGATACAGGTTTCAAGACTGGGTATGCCGCTTACAAACGAAGCTGTGGTGCCAATTGGTTATAAAGATCTGTGGAATTCATTAACACCTTACCAGGACCTGTCAAGGATCGCTACTTTCGGCAAATTCTTTTACAATCCCGAATTGGCATTGTACATGGACGATGCACAATTTGGTCCTGCGGTTCCCTCTTTTAATAAATTACGTATACAGAAAAATTCATTGGGTGGTTTTGGATTTGGCAATGGCCAGAATGGTTTGTATGGTTTAAAAGGTTCGCCTGCTGTAGCCGGCACTGCATTAGATGATGCGATCTTCGGCACATTGTTATTACCTGCAGCGAACTCTCCCCGTTCGGTTGACTTATGGCCTATCTTTCATACTGGTGTGCCAAACCTTAAACCGTACCAGTTAGCAACCGGTAAAGCCGGTAACCCATTGGCAAGTGGCAAACCATTTATCAGTAATTTTTTACCGAATGGTGGTGATATGCTGCGTTTGAATATGGCGGTGCCGCCTACCCCAAGAAACTCCTCTGCATTCAGCCCATTAGGGTTGGTGGCTGCAGCAGTTACTGGATTAACGGATCCTGCATACAACAATACCAACATCGAAAACATTCCAAACATGGATGGATTTCCCAATGGCAGAAGGCTGGAAGATGATGTAACCAGAATTGAACTGCAGGCGGTGAGTGGTGTGGTATTGGCAGCGATCGGTTTGTGGTACGATGATTATGATCCCAACTCAAGTCCAAGCCCGGTAACACAGGACCTGGTGGATGTACTGTCGTTCAGCACCGGTGTGGATGCCAACGACAAGGCATTTAAAACAAGCTTCCCTTATGTGGCGGCACCATGGGCGGGAACAGATATTTGTCCATGTGATAACGTAGGTGAGCGGTACAATCCAAATATCCGGTCTAACTTCAATGCCGGTGGCGGACTGGATATCAATGCGCCGGAAGTGATTGCAACGGTATCGCCTAACCCCATTGTTGATAACAGCATCATACGCTACCGCCTGAATGAAACAGCACAGGTTACCATTTCGCTGTTTACAGCTGATGGCAAAATGGTGAAGTCGCTGGTAAATAAAAAACTGCCGGCCGGTACTTACACTCAAAACTGGAGTGGTGCTGATCTCAGGTCTGGCTCTTACTTTATCCAGGTAAATAAGAATGGTGTTACAAAACAAAATATCCCTTTAGTGAAAGCGCAATAATAAATTGATTCCTTCCTGATCATTCAACCCCTGCCGTAAAAAAGCAGGGTTTGTTTTTTTTTACAGGTGTGGTGATACGCTTCATACTATTTTTTTTAAACCTGCATCCAAACCCTTTTCTATTGCGTAGATAATCCCGGCGAAACAATTGCGTCAACCGGTCACTACACTAATACCTACGATCATGAAAAGAAATATACTCCTCCTGCTGCTTGTTGTGTTGTTTATTGGTGCTGCAGGCTTTGTAGTGCTGCAATACAAAAGTAAACAGCAACAAAAAGAAGCCGCAGTTTATACCCTGCTCGAGCGAAAGGGCACACAGGCAAAAACGGGGGAATGGCAGATGATAAAAAATGCGGTGGAAAAACTGCAGCTTGCCATCAGGCAGGATCCCGCAGATAAAAAATCACTCACAGCGTTGGCCAATTATATGATCATGGAAGCCAGGGCTTCTGGAAATTACAGTTACTACGATGCAGCGGCCATGAAATATGTAAACGATGTGCTGGCAACAGATGCCAATAATTTTGAAGCGCTTTGTTTAAAAGCACTGATACAATTATCGCAGCATCATTTCAGCGAAGGGCTGGCCACGGCAGAGGCTGTTAGAAAAGAAAACCCCTACAGCGCTTTTGTGTATGGTATCCTGGTGGATGCCAATGTAGAATTAGGGAATTATGATTCGGCAGTGGCAGCCGCAGAAAAGATGATGGAGATAAGGCCTGACCTGCGTTCGTATGCCAGGGTCAGTTATCTAAGGGAAATACATGGCGATTATCCGGGGGCTATTGAAGCCATGCAGGCAGCAATTGAAGCTGGCAGCCCGGGGGATGAGGCAACAGAATGGAGCAGGGTGCAACTGGGGCAATTGTATGAATATACGGGGGATAGTAAAAATGCGGCGATGCAATATACACTGGCAGCCAATAACCGTACAGGGTATCCTTATCCGTTAGCAGGACTGGCCCGTATTGCCACCGCCAACAGAGAATATGATAAAGCCCTTACTTATTATTTGCAGGCAGACAGCGCCGTGAGCGACCTCACTTTTAAAGAAGACATTGCTGATATGTACCGGATGCTGGGCCAGGCCGACAAAGCCAAAGAAATTGCTGCTGCAGCATTGGATGAAATGGAAGCAAAAGCCGCTGCTGCCATTACAGATGAAACCATTGGGCATTACTCTGATAAAGAGATGGCCGAAGCGTATATAAAGAATGGTGATCCAGCTAAAGCAATAGAACATGCTCTTGCAGAATACAACCGCAGACCGGTCAATATAGATGTAAACGAAACCCTGGCCTGGGCCTATTACAACAAAGGAGAAACGGCGAAAGCCCTGCAGTACATAACAACTGCTCTTAAAACCGGCAGCAACAATCCCAGGCTCCTGTGCAGGGCTGGCTTGATCTATTTGCAGCAGGGTAATAAGCCAGCAGCCAAAAAATACCTGCAGGCCGGTCTGCAGCACAATGGCCATATTTTTCCTTTGTTACAAGATGAAAGCAGAAAAGCACTACAACAATTGTGATGAAAAAGCCCGCTGCACTCATATTGATAATGGTATCGCTTTTTTCCTCTCTGCCATTGTATGCTCATACCATTAACTACGCATTGCAAAATGCCCCGGCAACTGATGTGATCTGGTACTATTTTAAATTAGGTTTTGAGCACATCATACCCAGCGGTGCCGACCATATTTTATTTGTAGCAGGACTTTGTTTATTGAGCACCCATTTAAAAACCATCATCTGGCAGGCTACAGCCTTTACAGTGGCCCATTCTGTAACACTTGCCTTGAGTATGAAAAATGTGATAGTGGCCCCGCCTGCTGTGGTAGAACCCATCATTGCTTTATCCATCATGTTCATTGCAGTGGAAAATATGCTGGCTAAAAAGCTAAGCCGCTGGAGAATTGCCATTGTATTTTTATTCGGCCTGGTACATGGATTGGGGTTTGCCAGTTCATTAAATGAAACAGGTTTGCCGCCAGGTAAATTCTTTACATCCATTATTGCCTTTAATGCAGGAGTGGAAGTCGGGCAGGTAGCTGTAATTGCTGCTATGTTCACACTTGTGATCAACCGTTTTAAAAACAGGAGTTGGTACAAGCAAAAAGTAGTGTATGGGTTGTCTGCATTCATAACACTCATTGCATTTTACTGGACAATTGAAAGGGTGTTTTCTATGTAGTTGAATTAAGCTGGGCAACTATCAGCTGTTACGGGCAGTAACCGGATCAAAAATTATACTCACTATATAAACCTGTTTGTATGAAAATATCTTTACATAAACAACGCTATGTTCTTATTACCATGATTTTTGTTCTTGGTACCGGCAACAGTTTTTCTCAGATAAAAAGAGGTTTTATTACAGGCGAGGATAAAAACGGAGTACAGGAAGCCACCATACAAAACCTTCGCACAGGAAGTCACAGCCATAGCAATGATATCGGCTATTTTGAAATACAGGCAGTTGAAGGAGATAGTTTAGAAGTGACGCATGTTTCCCATCTGTCGTTAAAGAAAGTGGTTGGCCAGGGGCAGTTAAATGTATCGCTGAAAGCCATGCCGCTGGAGTTAAATAATGTCTTTATCAGTAATTCAGTGAAACATTTGAAAGTGATCGCTGATCTGGATCTTCAAACAAATCCTGTTATATCCTCACAGGAACTGTTGAGAAAGGTGCCGGGTTTGTTCATCGGTCAGCACGCAGGTGGTGGTAAAGCGGAACAGATCTTTCTTCGTGGTTTTGATATTGATCATGGAACTGATATCAGCATCAGCGTGGATGGCATGCCGGTGAATATGGTTTCACATGCTCACGGGCAGGGGTATGCTGATCTGCATTTTCTTATTCCTGAAACGGTGGAGAAAATTGATTTTGACAAAGGACCCTATTTTGCCAGTCAGGGCAATCTTGCCACTGCCGGCTATGTGGCGTTTAAAACAAGAGACCGGTTTAATAACAATGCGCTTACCCTGGAAGGCGGGCAGTTTGGCACCTTCCGTACACTGGCACAGTTCAATTTGGTTGAAACTGACAAACAGAATGCCTGGTTTGCCGGCGAATACCTGGTGACAGAAGGCTATTTTAAATCGCCCCAGCATTTTAACCGGGTCAACTTAATGGGTAAATACACTTCAACGCTGTCAAATAATGGCAAGATCTCTTTACTCTTGTCGCACTTTAAAAGCAAGTGGGATGCCAGCGGGCAAATACCCCAGCGGGCAGTTGAAGCAGGATCGATCGATTGGTTTGGTGCTATTGATGACACAGAAGGTGGCAACACGCAAAGAAGCAATGCGGTATTGCAATATTCCAGGCAGGTAAACAGGAGCACTTTTATCAGGAACACAGCATTTGTCAGTCACTATAATTTTGAATTGTATTCAAACTTTACTTTCTTTTTAGCGGATACCGTGAATGGTGACCAGATAAAACAAAAAGAAAGCAGGAATATTATTGGGATGCAATCTGAGTTGACAAAGGAACTGTATGCAGGACAGACGGCCGTTAAACTGCAGGCAGGCGCCGGGTTAAGATACGACGACATAAATGATGTAGAGCTATCACATACGGCTAACCGAAAAACAACTTTGCAGCAGCTGCAACTGGGGGGTATTGATGAAACCAACCTGTACAGCTATGCAGGCATTGAAATAAGAAAAGGCAAATGGCTGATCAATCCTTCAGTAAGATTTGATCATTTTAAATTTGACTATGTTGACCAGCTGGCAACGCTTTACAAAACTCAGTCGGCCAGCAGATCCATCCTGAGCCCCAAACTGAACCTGATGTATCATTACAAGCGGAACACACAGTTTTTTGTAAAACTGGGTAAAGGTTTTCACAGCAATGATGCAAGGGTAGCAGTGGCGCAAAATGGCCGGCAGGTATTACCTGCAGCCTATGGAGCAGATGCAGGCATCGTATTTAAACCCACCCCAAAACTCGTGATCAATTCAGCACTGTGGTATTTGTTTTTGCAACAGGAATTTGTGTATGTAGGTGATGCTGGCATTGTGGAACCCGGCGGCAAAACAGTTCGAAAAGGAATTGACATCGGGGTACGTTATCAAATAGCAAGGTCCGTTTTTTTCCAGGGAGATTTTACGTACACACATGCCCGCTCTACAGAAGACCCTAAAGGTGAAAACCTGATCCCGCTTGCACCCCGAATCACCGTACTGGCTGGTTTGACTGTAAAGAATGATATTGGTTTCAATGGCAGTATCAGCACCCGGTGGCTGGGAGACCGGCCTGCAAATGAAAATAACAGTATCGTGGCAAAAGGCTACTGTATTACAGATATCAATATGAATTACCAGTGGAAAAGCTTTGGCGCTGGTGTAATTATTAACAACGTACTGAATGTTAAATGGAAAGAGACCCAGTTTGCCACCGAAAGCCGGTTAAGAAATGAAGCTGACCCTATAGAGGAAAATCACTTTACACCCGGCACACCGCTGAGTATCCGGGCAGTACTGAGTTTCAAATTGTAAGAACACAAGGCCAGTTCTTCCATCCTGTTTCCGTAATCCATGATTTTTATTTACAATTAATTTAAATATCCTTCTGCAACATAAAGCCCTGTGCGCCCGTCTCACGGTTGTTTAAGATTTATAATTTATCTTACACCGCAGATTTGAAACCGGTACAACAAGCATGATGGGCTACAAGAAATTACTCTTTGTTATTTATTTACTGCTGTTAAATACGTTGCTGGCGTTTTCACAAAGCGATCCCTTTACCGGTACCTGGCAACTGACTACGGAAGAACCTGCAGGCAAGGTTGCAATGGTATTGCAGGTAGGTAGTGCCGAAAAAGGGACATTGTATCCTGCACACATACAAATACAGTGTGATAGTTTTAGTGCAGATTATGAGTTATTGCTGGTAAAGAAGAGCAGCAGGGAACTGGCGATCAGTAAAAACAAATTTGCCCGTAATGAAAAACCTTTTAGTTTATCCAAACCGTTGTTTTTCCTCAATGGACTTTTCGACCTCAGCCGCGACCTTAAAGGGCAGCCTACGCTTAACCTGAAAAGAATTCAAAACAGTAACAATACACTGGCAGTACCGGATACGGTAAAACGAGATCCTGCCCTCGCAGTAACCTATAAAAAGTTAAGCAGGCTGCTGGTGGAATCAGATATCAAATTGTATAAAAAGAACGGGCTGGGCTGGAACAGTGATTATGCCAACAGGGTTTTGAGTCCGGCTATTTCCCCGGCTTATTTCGGACTTACTGATACCATTTATATTCCTACCCGTGATGGGAAGGTGAACCTGTCTGGTTCAAAGAAAAGTGATGTGGTTTCAATGTCGGTAAACGGCACCCGGCTGGTCGATCTGCTTGAGCTAAGTAAAAAAGGATATAGCCAGGAAGTATTACTGGATACCGGATTGAACATACTGGTACTGTATGCCGATAATTTTGCTGGCAATCTGCCGAATAAAGGCAGGTTAAACCTGGAATGTGGCAAGAAGGCTGTGACATTGGATTTCAGTAACCGGGCAGACAGTGCAGCCGGGTTTATTGCAGTGAAATTATATTTTGCAAGAGAGAAAGACAAAGAAACTTTTTTTGACAGTTACACGCCGGCGAATGACAGGCCGTTAAAGGATAATGAAAGACTGCTGGGTACACTTACCTCTACCGCACGCCAGTTAACCCTGGCTGTATGGGACGACGCAGTGGAAGATGGTGACAGTATTTCAATTAATGTAAATGGAAAATGGATCGCCAGGGGCCTGCCAGTTAAACTAAGGCCTCAAACCATTACCATTACCCTCGACTCCGGCCCCAATACCATCACTTTTGTGGGAGATAATCTAGGGTCCATTCCTCCCAACACCTCCATACTCGAGATCATTGATGGTAAAAGAAGAAAGTCTTTCAATCTTGCCACCTTTATTGGAGAAGATAATTTAGTGAAGATATTTTACGACCTGCAGGCACAGAAATAAAGTGTCTTCAGTTGAATGTGTCAATTGAAAACACGGATTTAAAGAAGCATAAAGCCCATGGCAACAGGGGCCTTATGCTTCTTCTGACTTCAATATGCTATTGCAGCTTTGCAAGCCACAACGACGCATTCATACATAGATTTTTGTGACTGTACACTCCCCAGCCGTTAAACAATGTGTTATTAGGCGCTCCTGTTCCGTCATCTGGCGGAGAGCTGTCTCCCAAAAAGAACACCCGGCCATTACCGTACGTGCTGCTTCCACACATGATATTACTGCTGTTTTGTGTAACAGAAGATCTCCAGATAAGGCCTCTTACATTTGGATTGGCAGTAGTGCTGATAGTTGCTGATGCACCGTTGTTAAATTCCAACTGGGATACTGCACCCTGTGAGCCATTTAAAATGACATTGCTGCTGCCGTTGGTTAATACATTGGAAGAGAGCTGAGAGAAATTCACTACAGCATCAAAAGAGAAACCAAACGGGTTGTTCTGAATGCTGTTGTTATTCATCAGGTCGTTCCATATAGCGGGCGCATCCCATCCATCGCTGTTCCTGTCGCTGCCATTGTGGTTGCCTACAATCAACAGGTCGCCACCATTGTTCACAAAATTGATGATTGCAGCTTTTTCGGCAGCGGTAAACCGGATATTGGGTTCATCCACAACAAATACATCATATTTTGAAAGATCCTGTGTATTGCTGGTATTGCCATAGGTGATGCTTCCGCTGGAAGGCAGCGTTTCTACTGTGTGGCCCAGTTTTGCCAATGATATTCCCCATGCAGAAATACCACCTGTCCAATAAGTTTCTGCAGTGGACAAGGTGATACCGGATTGTGCCGGAGTGGGAATCCGTTGAGGTGTACTGTTGTCTTCATCAATTACCCAGTCGGCATTTCCCGCAGTTTCACCTTGCGATGCATCAAACAAAAATTTTTTAACTGTACTCACAGGCTGGATGGTAAAACCGGCTGCTGTGCTGGTGCCACCTCCCGGCGCAGGGTTGAATACCGTTATGTTTGCAGTGCCTGCTACAGCGATATTGGCTGAGGGTACCGTTGCCGTTAGTTGTGTTGAATTTATAAAAGAAGTAGACAATGCTGTGCCGTTCCAGTTGATGACAGCGTTGCTGATGAAATTGTTACCATTTACAGTTAGAGTAAAAGCAGCTCCGCCTGCTGTAGCCGAACCCGGCAATACAGAAGTAAGAGATGGTGCCGGATTGCCTGCAGTATAATCTTCAATCAAAACATCGTCAAAGCAAATGCGGTTGCTGCCGGCATCGGTTTTTCTTATTTCAAAACGAACAGCACCGGATAGATTTACAGTAAAAATGGCTGGTTGCAGGGTAGTGCTGCTGGTGGTAACCGTACTGCCGGTTTGAGTAAAGCTGGTGCCAGCATTGGTACTGTACCACAATTGCCAGGAGCCATTTGCATCCGTGCCATATTTTGCATGCAATATGGTAACGGTGGCTGCACCAGAGGGCACATCAAACTTCATGGTGAGTTTACCACTGTTGCGTACACGGGCACTGAGGGTACCATTTTTGCGGTCACTGGTGCTGTTGCCCAGCAAGGCATCATTCAAATTCCAAATGCCAGAGATCAATGTTACATCTGCAGCTGCATAAGCTGTTTTGGTTCCATTTTCAAAATTTTCTCCTGTAGCTGTTGCTGATGCCACCGAGCCTCGTGCTGCAACCGGCCAGGCGTTGTTGGTTTCATCTGCAAGTGGAGTTGCTTTTTGCAGAGGAACTTTTTGGCATCCCAAAAAACAAACTAACAATACCAAGGTCAATAAAGGGGGAATGGTTTTTCTCATGTTACATAAGTTTGGTTGCTGGAAGGTAGGGTATATTGTTTTTAATTGACAGGCATTGACCTGCTCATTTTTCCATTTTTGTGTGTAAAGTCACGTAAAAGCAAGTGTCCCCAATTGAGGACACCTTATTTTCTTTACCAACTGGAAAAATCCATAACTACTCCGGTTGCACCTGTTGATGTCCCCGTTTTTTTGGTTTAAACAATGCAATTCCATTCATGTATGTCTGCCTTTAAACCAGTTCTTATCAATTCCAGCTCATCTTTTAATTTGTTGTGTAAACTTTCATTGTCATAGTCAGGCAATGTGTAGTCTATTCCATTGATATGAATGGTTTGTATCGGCGCCACCACTGCAGCAGTACCTGCACCAAAGGCTTCGGTGATGCTGTTGTTTTTAAAAGCAGCTTCCAGTTCATCCATACTTACCTGTCGTTCATCAACCGTAAAGCCCATACCTTTTGCCATCAGGAGCAATGAATCCCTTGTTACGCCATCCAGGATGGAATCAGACAAAGGAGGAGTAACCAGTTGGCCCCCGATCACAAACATGGCATTCATCATACCGCTCTCTTCAATAAATTTATTTTCCTTAGCGTCTGTCCATAACAGTTGGTCATAGCCTTGTTCTCTTGCCAGCCGGGTAGGGTAGTAGGCACCGCCATAGTTTCCACCACATTTTGCAAAACCCGTTCCGCCTTTAGCCGCCCTTACATAATTGGTTTCTACTTTTACTTTTATCGGATGAGCGTACAAAGCAGGTACCGGCCCCGTGAAAATTATAAAACGGTATTCATCAGAAATTTTTACACCAAACTTAGCTTCGCTTGCATAGATAAACGGGCGGATGTAAAGGGCTTCGCCGCTTTGGTGGGGTACCCAGGCTTTGTCCACTTCAATCAGTTTCATTAATCCGTCAATAAACATCTCTTTTGGTGGAACGGCCATGCACATTCTGTCCAGCGATCTTACAAACCGGTCATAATGTTTCTCAATTCTGAAAATATTGATCCGGCCGTCCTTCATCACAAATGCTTTCATGCCTTCAAAAACGGTTTGCCCATAATGCAAGGCCAATGTAGTTGGACTCATGGATAAATTAGCGTAAGGAACTACCTGGGCAGTTTTCCATGCACCATCGGCATAGTCACATACCAGCATGTGATCGCTTACATATTTACCAAATTCCAGGTTTTTAAAATCCACTTCATTCAATTTTGGGTAAGGATTTTTCCTTACCGGGATAGTTGCTGTGAGTTCCATATTGTATAGTTTAATTTTTTATTTTCCAGTATTGTTTTTCAATTAAGCATTGATGGCTTGTGCCGGTTTTTACCGGGCGTCGCTTGTTGGAGCGCCCTAAATAGGTTGCTCTTTTATTTTTTTTCTGCTTCGCCTATCCAGGCTGACCGGTGGTGCCGGCCAGGTTGCATTTCAAAATGTCCTCAGCCGGTCTGACCTGCGGTACCGACCGGGTCAAATCAATTTCCATCTTTACATTGGCCCTGGCATACACTTCATTTTCTACCTGTAAATGTGTAAAGCCAATTTTCTCATACAACTTGATGGCAGCAGCATTTTTGGTGTTGGAATACAAAATAATTTTTGCAGCCCCCAGTTCTTTTGCCTTTTCAAAACTGGCGTAGGTGAGTGCTTCAGCAATTCCTTTCCGGCGGTAGTTGGCATCCACGGCCATCTTGGTGAATTCATATACGCCCTCACTTAATTTTCTCAAAGCCACCGTACCCGCTATCGCTCCGTTAAAGGATGCCATCAGTATTTTTCCACCGTCTTTTAAGATCGCTTCACCGGGGTTGGTCAGTACCCATTCATCTAATGGCTCCATGGTGAACCATTCTTCTATCCATGCCCGGTTAAATTTTTCAAAATAGGGCTGGTGTTCTTTCCTGAATTCAAGTATGCTGATTGTATTCATCGTTTAATTTTTTTTGCTTCTATGTTTACCAGGTACACGCCTGCCAGTGTGATAGCAGTGCCGAGGATCATATGAACATTCATTTGCTCAGACAACAAAAGCCATCCGCAGGTCACGGCAACAACCGGGTTGATATAGGCATACACCGATACCTGTGTCGGTGGCAGTTTGCTTATCATAAATACATAAGCAGAATAGGCGATCAAAGAGCCAAATACAATTAAGTATAATAAAGCAAGTAAGGAATGCGTATCTGCTGTATAAAGATTTACATACCTGCCCGTGATGCCACATACAATTAACATGATGACCCCGGCAATCAGCATCTGCAATCCAACATTGAATAAAATACTGATCGGTGGTTTTTGCCTGGATGAATACACGGTGCCAAACGCCCAGGACAGTGTGCCTGTTGCAGCCAGCGAAATGCCAAATAAAAATGACCTGTCCTGAAGCTGACCCAGGTAATTGTAAAAGATAACCACCACACCTGCAAAGCCAACCAGCAGCCCAATCAGCATTTTCCAGGTGATGGTTGCGCATTTGGATAACCAAACAGTAAACAGGGCGATAAATAAAGGAACCAGGGCGGCGATGATGGCTGCCAATCCACCACTGCTGTACTCCACCGACCAGGTCATCAGGCCATTGGAGATACATAAAAGAAAAATACTTTGTACAGAAATTCTTTTTAGTGTATCCCATCCCGGTAGGGTATGCCCCTTTAATAAAAAGAAGCCAACCAAAATGGCGCCCGACAACAATTGCCGGATACCTGCAAGGAACAAACCAGGAATATGCTGTGCGCCGATTTTGGCAGCAATATAGGTGGTGCCCCAGAAAAAGCTCACGATGGCCAATGCCAGGTAGGCTTTGTTAAGATCTTTTTTCATTTGCTATACTTTAAATCCCGCAGGATAATTACCATGCAAAATTTCTTTTTATTTTTGTTTTGTAACAGATTCAGATTTTGTATTTTTGACTAGATCAGATTGACGAGGTTCTTTTAGCAGCGATCGGTTTGATTGCCTGATTGATATGATTCCCCGGGTGGATTGCCTCCCCAGGGCAGTTTACCGGATCGGTAAAATAAACAGCATGAAAAAAAACAGCTTCACCACCACCGACCACAAATATTTGCAAGTGGCCAATGGTCTTGAAAAGATGATCGCCGAAGATGTATTGCGTATCGGTGATAAACTTCCTTCTGTACGCATGTTAAGTGAAGAATATGGTATCAGCATGGGTACAGCGTTCCAGGCTTATTACCACCTGGAAGGCCGGGGTTTAATTGAATCCAGACCCAAGAGCGGTTACTATGTCCGTTTTAACCATATTCGTTTCCGTGAGTTGCCGGATTGTATTGAACCTACTGCATTGTCGCATGAAGTGAGTGTAAAGGAAATGATCGCTTCCATCTACAGTGATATTGTGTCGGATGATGTGATCAATTTTGCACTGGCTGTTCCGGATCCTTCACTGGTGCCGGCAGCCAAGATCAATAAGTCGGTGCTGCAGGCCCTGCGCAATTCAAAAAATCATTGTATAGGTTATGAAAATACACAGGGTAATGCCGACTTACGCCAGCAAATAGCCAGGCTCTCTTTAAACTGGGGTGGCAAAGTAAAACCCAATGAAGTGGTGGTAACGGGCGGTTGCCTGGAAGCTATCATGCTTTGCATAAAGGCCGTGACCCAATACGGAGATACGGTAGCAGTTGAATGTCCTACTTATTTTGGCACCTACCAGTCAATAGAAAGCCTGGGATTAAAAGTGGTGGAGATACCTTCTGATCCCAGTAACGGACTTGACCTGCAGGCCCTGCAAAAAGCGATCAGGAAATATCCCATTAAAGCCGTTGTAGCCGTACCCAATTTTAATAATCCGCAGGGAACCTGTATGACGGATGATAATAAAAAGAAACTGGTGGAGCTGGTAACGGGAAACAATATCCCATTAATTGAGGATGATATTTATGGAGAACTTTTTTTTGGAAAAAGCCGGCCACGTTCCTGTAAATATTATGATACAAAGGATTTGGTGATGTATTGTTCCTCCTTATCAAAATCCCTGGCACCGGGGTATCGTACCGGCTGGGCCATTCCCGGTAAATTTATTGATGAGGTGAAACAACTGAAACGCATTCAGAATATCAGCAGCCCCTCGCTGACCCAGGCAGCCATGGCACATTTTTTAAAAAATGGGCGTTATGAATATCATTTAAAAAGCCTGCGGAAAGCACTGCATACCCAAAACCTGCGCTATATGCAGGCCCTGATACAATACTTTCCTGCGGATACAAAAATATCCAGACCGGGTGGTGGTTTCACTTTCTGGATCGAACTCAATCCCAAAGTGGATTCTTTTAAATTGCGTACGGAGGCCATGAAACATAAAATTTCTATTGTACCCGGAAAAATTTTTAGCGCCAGTATTGATTACAGCAATTACATTCGCCTTAGTTTTAGCAAACCCTGGAGCGATGATGCAGACTACGGATTGATGATGCTGGGGAAGATCATTAAGAAAATGGTTGGTAGTGGGCATTAGGCAAAGGGCAATGGGCAATAGTCAATTGGCAAAAATTCATATAAAGCTCTTTTTGATAATTCAGTTACCAGCTATTTTTTATAACCTTTGTCATTGCCAGCTAATACACCATTCAACATTCACAACTCAGCATTCACTACATGAAACAAAACTTAGCCAGTATTGCGATCGTTGTAAAAGACTACGACGAAGCCATCTTATTTTACACAACCCAACTCGGCTTTACACTTATAGAAGACACCGTACTTAATGAAACAAAAAGATGGGTGCTGGTGGCACCGAAAAATTCTGATGGTTGTCAATTGTTGCTGGCAAAAGCGGCCAATGATGAACAGGCCAGCAGGGTAGGTAACCAAACCGGTGGCAGGGTATTTTTATTTTTACATACAGATGATTTTTGGGGAGATTATCATACTTACACGTCAAAAGGAATTGAATTTGTTCGGCAACCAACCAAGGAAGCCTATGGAACCGTGGCTGTTTTTAAAGACCTCTATGGAAACCTGTGGGATCTGATAGGCCAAGCTGATTGAAGCTGAACCAATTCCTGTATCATATTTGTAACAGCCTCAACGGGCTGTTTTTTTATTTTTTTAAAATAGTATCAACCCATCTTTTCATATAACGCCAATGATTTTTCATGTTGTGGATTCCATAATTTACAAAACCGTTCCACAAAATGGATAAAAATGCCAATTGTAAGTTTTTAAATAGCTGAAATACAGTCAGTTATATTTCGGCACAATGTAGGAAATGAAGATCGTACAACCGATAATCAAAAACCTACGAAAATGAAAAACTTCACTACCACCATCATCGCTCTCTTCACCATCGCTGCTTCATTTGCCAACAATACCACACCAGCTGCTAAAGCCACTTTATCAGCTTCAGTTAATAACAATGCCGTTGTTTTGAACTTTACGGCTAACAGCAACTTTCAAATTGAGCGTTCATTTTATAGCAACGAATTCACCACTATCGCTACGGTAAACAATTCTTTTGGTGGTCAGTTCAACATCAACGACAATGCAGCTGCATTAGCCGGAAGAAAAGTGGCTTACTACCGTGTAAAAACAATCAATGCTGATGGAACGGTTTCTTACAGCAACACTACGGTGGTTACCTTAAACAACAACGAATCGGCTGCTGCTGTTACTGCTTCTGTGAATTTCACTGCTGCTAATAATGGTAACGCAGTGATCACGGTAAAAAATGCTGCTGGTAAAACAATCGCTGTTAAAAATACCATCGCTTCTAAAGGTGCTAACACAGTAGAACTGAACAATGGACTGGTTAAAGGTTTTTATACTGCTACTGTAAGTGTAAATGGTGTAACGGTTGCAACTGAAAAAGTAATTGCTGAATAATAAAATAAAATTACTTGTAAAATAGACAGCCTGTAACAGGGCTGTTTTTTTTAGCTTGATCCGTACTTTGGATATAGTAAGAGGCCTGTTTCGAAAAAAATAAAAGCCTGCAATTTTGCTGCAGGCTTTGTATTGTTGTTAAGACAAACTGTTTTAAAAAGTGAACCTGGCAGACAAACCAATGCCCGAAGATTCAAAAGCAATTTTGCTGATGAGGTTCAGCTCGGGTTTCCAGTCGAGTGAAAGGTTGAGTGGCAGTTCTTCAAATTTATAATCGAGACCAATAATGCCGGCAGCGCCCACAAAAGTGTTGCTGTTCCTGAAAGCTATATAACCACCAGCACCACCAAACCAGGAGAGATTGGTAACTGATTCAATCGGGAAATGCAGTTCGTAAAGACCGCAAATACCCAGGCCGTTGTTGATCCCAATAATGCCTTCTACGGCAGCCTTTTCGTTTAAAAAATATTTGCCGGTAAAGCCAGCCGTTACTGCTGCTGAATTAGGGCCGAGGCGTATACCAATGGCTTTGGAATAACTCTGTGCAGCAGCAGCAAAAGAAAATGCAGTAAAGAGACTGCAGCAAAAAAAGATTTTTTTCATGTGTGTACTTTTTTGATTTTGGCCACCGGAATTCGCCAACAAAAAGATTGCAGGCAGATGGATTTGTGGTGGCTCATTTGATGGTGAAATTATTTGGGGTTGTAAACTATTGCGAAAATAAGTGATGGCTGTATAATGGAATAAAAATTTGCGTTAAAGTAACATTAATGCTATTCAAAAAGTTCGAGTTTGTTCCTGGGTCTTCTTGCATCCTGCCAGTTGAACAGGGGTAGTTTTTTTTGATCTTCCGGAATCTGGTACATAGGATACAATGCACCGGATACATCATTTACAAATTTCACTTTATTCACTTCCTTGTTTTCAAAATAAATATCGATCACATCGCCATGGGCACGGTTCATCCCGGTAATGGCGCTGTCATCATCCTGCGGATAAAAAATGCTTTCGGCAGGAGAGCCTTTTACCCGCATATAATCTAACTGCCCGTCTTTAAAATAACCATTCAATGTGCGGCCTGCTACCTGGTTATACATCTGTTTATTCACTTCGTTGATGATGATGCCTTTTTCAAAAACATATACCCTGCTCGCTTTTTTATTCTTTGTAAAAAGAAAGATCGTATCTCCCGCAATCTGAGATTTGCTGCTGAAAACCAGCGGGTCTTTAAACATCCGGAACGTTGAATCTTCCGAAGAATAAAATAAACTATCGCATACCGCCTGCACAGAATCGTTGTAAATCCTTACATGGTGAAAAGCCTGGAAAAAACGAATGGCGGTATCTTTTGATAGATTAAAACTGGTATCCCTGGTTAGCTGGTTATTTTGGTTCAATGTATTCAATGCAGTATCACCAGTGACAGCCATGCTCGTATCTAATTGAGGAGGTATGTCTGCTTTTACAACTGAACTGTCAGTTTTTTTTTGTGGTGGAGCTGTTGCTATCGGCTGTTGAGGAATATTATTTTCAGTTGAATCTATTGCTTTGCTGTTAATTGGAATATCAGTTTTCATAATGGCGCTGTCAGCATTCCTTGCCGAGGGATCTATCACAGAAGAGGAATCTTTTGTAACAGTAATGCTGTCGGTTTTTACCAACTCTGTTCCGGTCTGACCTTCGTTAACGACCGGAGAACTTATGGCAACAGAGTCCTTACTTACAATCGTTGTCTGTTGCAGGGTGTCGGTTGGCAACAGCTTTTTATCTCCTGTACTGTCTTTGATGATCACACCCGAAAACAAGGTATCCGCTGCTACAAACGTGCTGTCATTGCCTTCGCCTTTAAAAATTAAAACCGGCTTACGGGTGGCTAAAAAAGTTTTGTTGTTCTGATTGGCAAATATTTGACCTCCAAGAACAGTATATCCGTTCACACTATCCCTGATCACAGCATTGCCTTCCAGTTGTGCCGTCTGTGTTTTTTCATCCAATGCTATATTGTCTGCCACATACACCCGGGTACTGTCTTTAAAAACTGAACGGTTCCCAAAATAGGCTTTGCCATTTTTAAGATCGTAGGTGCCGCTGCTGGTGTAAATGTCGCCGCCATCCTTGCTTACGATATGGGTCATCGTAATAAATGTTACCACCTGTGTTTGCGTATTGTACAGTAAACTGTCGGTAGTAATATCATACTTGGGGTCTTTCAGCTTTACATTCTTTTTAAAATATACATCTTTGGTGTCCGCATAATAAGTTCCTTCAATACTGGTGAGCGTTGTTTTACCATTCACTACCCGTCCGCCATTTTTGTAATTGGCAATATTGGTCGTCATATTATACTCCAGGTCATCCGTGTATAAGGTTCCTTTTTTGTCGGTAAGACGTACCCCTTTTTTTAGATATGCCATTCTTTCTTTGCCAATGTATTTGAGGTACTGGGCATAAGTATGAATACTGTCCTGCTGGTTGATATGAATATTGCCAAAAGCTTCCATCACATTGCTGGTTTTATTGATGGCAGCACTGTCGCAGTTAAATAAGGTGAGTGCTTCTCTTAATTGCACATCACCGGCAATGGTTTGAAAAGAAATGGTGTCAATGTATTTTTCCCGCAGGCTGTTGCCTCTTAATATCTGGATCAGCCGGGTGGTGTCATCAGCAGTAACCGGGAGCATGCTGGTAACCTGGGCCGTTACTATAGAAAATCCACAGCAGCAGATACATAACAATAAAAGCCGGTAAGTAGCAGTTGATCTCAATGAAACGATGTTTAAAGCCGCTGCAATGTCATCTATTTTAGGTAAATGAAATCACAATATTATTGCTTTGGCAGGTAAGGTGCGTTGATGGTATCCGGCAACGGCACCGTCAATGGTCCCGTCTTATCTTTCTTGCCAAATACCGACACATTCACATAGCGTTTGGGGTGCAACCTCAGGTCGTCCAGCAACAAATTCAGTTTGTTGGAAGTTGCATTCAGGTTATTATATAACTTGGGATCATTCATTAATAAACCCAAAGTACCTTTATCACTGTTGGCTTTGGCCATGATCGCTTTCAAATCAGTGATACTTGAATTGAGATTGGTCATGGTGGTTTCCAGGTCAAGCTTTGCCAGCTTACCCGTGGCTGTCTCCACATTGCTCATGGTTTGCGTCAACTTTTCATTGTTGTTTTTTAAGGCCCCTGTAAAAGAATTCAGGTTGTCTACCGTTTTTGCAATGGAACCTGTTTGTGCATTCAGCATCGATTGCAATGAAGCTGAAGATACAGCCAGAGAAGCAGTGGTCTTATTCAGGTTTTCCATGGTGGACCTGATATTGTGTTTGGTATTGGGGTCAACCACGCTGTTGACGGTGTGCAGTACCGAATCCAATGAACGCACCGCTTTTGTTACTTCATACAACACGGGATCTAATTTCTTCATGGCATCACCGATCATGTCTGTGCTGGCCATCGTTTGAATATTGTCACCGTCTTTTTTAAACGTTTTGCTGTTGCCTAATTTTATTTCCAGCTGAACAGCTCCCAGCAATGACTTTGTGATGATGGCATAGGAATCATCCGGAATGTTCACATCATCCTTAATATTGATGCTCACTTTCAGTTGCTTCATCTCCTTGCCACCATCTATTTCGAGTATGTTACCGGTCTCTTTACCACTGATCACCACAGGGTTGCCCTTGGCCAATCCCTGCACATCTGTAAAAACAGCCTGGTAGCGATGGCTGTCTCCGCCAATACTTTTGCCTTTTAAAAAATTAAAGCCTAAGATCAGTAATACAATCGCTATAGCAGTAAGGGAACCTACTTTAGTTTCATTAGAAATGGTCATGGGGAATGAATTGATACAGGCCAAAATTAAGGATTAATAATTACCTGCCTGCAAACAAGGTGCCTGTAAGTGATTTTACTTTTTGGGGTTGGAAGTCAGTGCTTTATCAGCTTTGGCTTCTTTTAATACTTTATCCTCTTCTTTTTTATCTGTTGCCGGTGGATTGCTGATGTTGCCTTTTTCTACCTGGTCTTTGTATCTTTTGACCGCCCGGGCTATGCATTCTGCAATTTCCTGTTGTCCTTTTTCACTGGCCAGGTAGCGTTCGTCGGTATAGTTGGTTATAAACCCGGTTTCTACCAATACCGCAGGCATATTGGTAGCCTGCAGCACCCAAATACCCTTTGCCCTTTGATAGGTTCCCAGGGCTGGTCTGTCGGTTTGGTCAATTTCTTCATTGATCAGGTCGGCCAGTTTAATACTTTTTTCCTGGTAACGTTTGGCGTGTACTTGTGCCATCATGCGGTATTCAGGCCCGCTAAAGTCAATTTCATTCAACAGGCTGTCTGCACCGCTGCCTACTTCTATTTCATCCTCAATTTGTTCCGCTTCATTTTTAAGAATGGCATCGGTTTTAGAAACAGTTTTATGTGCAGCAAACAGCCATACACTGGTACCGCTGCGTTTGCTTGGTAATTTATAATATTGGTATACCGGCACGGTTACTTTATAAGGTGTTTTCTTTTTCTTTTTTCCCTTGCCACTGATTTTGTACCTGGTTTCTTCACGGGTGCCGATCTGTCTTTTGCCGGTTTGCAATGCCACCGCATCCGCATGTATGCAGATGAACAGGTCACCTTTGTTTTCGTTGGCAATATCTGCTTTTTCGGGGGGTGACTGGTAGATATCGGTGGTACGGGTAGGCACCACTTTTACTTCCGGCAGTTCTTTTTTCAGCACTTCCACAAGTTTGTTGCTGATGCCAAGTGTTACATTTTTTTCATAGGTATTCAGTCCGCCTTCATATCCGCCATGGGCACCATAATCTTTACCACCATGACCAGCATCTACAATAATTGTTTTAAGCGTTTTGGGGGTCTGCGCAACAGCCGGACCAATAGCCAGTGCAATAAAGGATACAATTAAAGGGACACAAATTTTTACTTTGAGCATAAAAAAGTGGTTTACCAGGGGTTTGTTATTTTTATAAGGTTTTATTCACAACATGTTGCTGCTAATATATTTACATTTGCCGCAACTGCAATGATGAATTTCTGTAAAGTTAAGCTAAAATATTTTTCAGCCCCGGCAGCCTTTATTACCATCCTGTTGATAACGGTGCTGTCTGCTGCTGATATACAGGCGCAGGTAAAGTCATCGAAACCTGTGCGCAACAATACCAAAAAGGATCCTTTACAAAAAGCAGATAGTATAAAACAAAACACAGCCCAAAGGACAGCGGCAAATGTTAGCGATTCAATAATATTTGTACCAACCGATACGGCAGTGGATCTTACCGCCGATGTAGTATCTCCGGGACAAAAACTGGATTCACCCATTATTCCCACTGTACGAACCGATACTTTTGACGTAAAGGTTTCCAAAGATTCGCTGGATGCACCTATCTTTTATCATGCAGAAGATTCGATGGTAATGGAAGTACCGCAAAAAAGGATCATCCTGTATGGCAAACAAACCAATGCCAAGTACCTCGACAATGAATTAACATCACCCGGTATTGTGTACGACCAGAAAAACAATATGATAACGGCGGTGCATAAACGGGACAGTACCGGCAGGGTAATAGCTTCACCCACTTTTAAACAAGGTGAAGTATTGACGGTGAGCGACAGTATTGCGTTCAGTCCTAAATCGGGCAAAGGGTTGAGTAAAGGCACCTATACCAAACAGGATGAAATGTATATCTATGGCGAAAGGATCAAAAAGATCGACTCCAGTTCATTCTTTGCGTACAGGGCCAGGATCACCACCTGTAATTTAGATACCCCTCATTTTGCCTTTGTAAGCAAGAAGATCAAATTCATCAATCAAAAATTTGCCGTCACCGGGCCCGTACATCCCGAATTTGAGGGGGTACCCATTCCTGTTGTACTTCCTTTTGGTATTTATCCCATGTTCCAGGGCCGGCATTCGGGGTTGATCGCCCCGCAGTTTACCTCTAACGATCAGTATGGTCTGGCGCTGGAAAACCTGGGCTATTACAAAGTGATCAACGATAACTGGGATGTAACGGCAAGGGGTACCTTTTATTCTTACGGCGGCTGGACGCTGGCGATTAGTCCGAGATACTACCGGCGGTACCGGTATACTGGCAATTTCAATATCGATATACAACGCCTAAAGATCGGCTTTAAGGGGGATCCTGATTATTCGTTGAACAAGAGTTTTAAAGTACGGTGGACGCATAGCATGGACAGCAAGGCAAGACCAGGTGTTACCTTCAGTGCCAACGTGGATGCCGGCAGTACCAGTTTTGACCGCAACACACCCAATAACCCGGTAAGGAATTTTAATAATATCCTTACGTCTTCCATCAACTATTCAAAAGTGTGGATAGACAAACCTTTTAACCTGAGCCTGCAGGCCAACCATACGCAGAACAGCAATACCAAACTGGTGAATATCACTTTGCCCTCTGCCAACTTTAACCTCAACACCATTTATCCATTGCGCCGCAAAGAAGCAGCTGGTTCATTAAAGTGGTATGAAAATATTGGCATTGCACTCAATACGGTGCTGCTGAATCAAACCAGTTTTTATGATGTATCGGACGAAGACACCCTTACTTCCAAATTAGCAGACAGCAGGCCGGTACTCACCCAGATAAGACAAAACATGTTATGGGGTGTAAGGCATAGCGTTCCCATCACTTTGGCATTGCCTTCTTTGGGGCCGGTACAGATATCACCCGGCGTATCTTATAACGAAACCTGGTACCAGCGGAAGGTATTGTACAATTGGAATGAAGCAGATAAAAAGCTGGATACCATCGCCACCAAGGGCCTGTACACGGCCAGGGAAATGTCTTTTAGTTTAAGTGCTTCCTCCAGGATATTCGGTATGTTTACTTTTGGTAAAAATTCGAAGGTCAAAGCGATCCGGCATGAGATCAGGCCTTCATTCAGCATCAGTTATAAACCTGATATGAATGGAAAATATTTCAGATCCGTGCAAACAGACAGCTTGCTTAATTTCAGGCAGTACAATATTTATGAAGGCAACATCAATGGCGCTTACGGTGCCGGAGAATTTGGCGGCATCAGCTTTGGGTTTGATAATAACCTGCAGATGAAAGTGCGTGACAAAAAAGATACTTCTGAAAAAGCAGACAAAAAGATCACGCTGATTGACGGACTTGGATTGAATGGTTCTTATAATTTCTTAAGTGATTCTTTCCAGCTATCCAACCTCAATTTAAGTGCCCGTACCAATTTGTTTAATAAGATCAACATCACCGTTAGCGGCAACCTCGATCCGTATCAATACGACAGCACCCGGCGCATCAACAGGCTGGTATGGAAAGATAAATTGGTTACACTGGGCAGGTTAACATCTGCTAACGTTTCACTCTCCACCAGTTTCAGGGGCGGTGACCAAAAGGCACAAACACAAAAGTCACAGTCGCTGAGCAATGCCGTGAATCCTTATACTGGCATGCCGCTAACAGAGGAACAACAGGAAGCCGCTTATATCAGTAATAACCCGGCAGATTATACAGATTTCAGTATACCCTGGTCAATACAGGTAGGCATGTCTTTCCGCTACCAGAACTCATTTTCTCCAGCGAGAAAAGGGTTTGTTTCCACCACCAGTGCCGATATGAATGCGGGTGGTACGCTTGCCCTTACACCCAAGTGGCAGATCAGCCTCAATGGCAATTATAATTTCAGCACCAAAGAAATTGGCATGGTTACCATGAGCATCTCCCGTGAAATGCATTGCTGGCAAATGTCGATCAGCGTTACGCCTGTGGGCAGGTATAAATTCTTTTCGGTTATCATCAGTCCAAAATCTGCCTTGCTGAGAGATATCAAAGTAAACAGGACGAGGTACTTCTACGATCTGTAGAAAGCAGCCCGGTCGGCACCGTAAGGTCAGACCGATACTCATTTATCAAATTACTAAAACCGGTCTGACCTTCGGTGCCGACCGTAAAAGCCTCCCCGTCCTCTGCCACTCTGCGTGCCATCCTGTTCAATCTCCGCCTCTTTTGTACTGCAGCCTCCGCTTCCCTGCCAATTTTTCATTTTTTTTCGCATGGCATAATGATTGACAAGTAACGGTGAACTAAAAAATTCAACGATCATGGGAAAGATTATAGGTATAGACTTAGGAACAACCAACAGTTGTGTGGCCGTAATGGAAGGCAACGAACCGGTGGTGATAGCAAACGATGAAGGCAGGCGTACAACCCCGTCCATCGTGGCTTTCCTGAAAAATGGGGAGCGTAAAGTAGGCGATCCGGCCAAAAGACAGGCCATCACCAATCCGCAAAACACCATTATGAGTGTAAAGCGTTTTATGGGCCGCCGTTTCGACGAAATCAATGAAGAAAAAAGCCACTGGAGTTATAAAACGGTTCAGGGTGACAATAATACCGTTCGTATTGACATAGATGGCAGGTTATATACACCACAGGAAATATCTGCGATGACCCTGCAGAAAATGAAGAAAACAGCAGAAGATTACCTGGGTCATGAAGTTACAGACGCTGTAATTACCGTGCCTGCGTATTTTAACGACAGCCAACGGCAAGCCACCAAAGAAGCGGGTGAAATCGCCGGTCTCAATGTGCGCCGTATCGTAAACGAACCAACCGCGGCTGCATTGGCCTATGGTTTGGATAAAGACAAACACGACCATAAAATAGCGGTGTTTGACCTGGGTGGTGGTACTTTTGATATCTCCGTACTCGAATTGGGTGATGGGGTGTTTGAAGTAAAATCAACCAATGGTGATACGCACTTAGGTGGAGATGATTTTGATAAAGTGATCATGGATTACCTGGCCGATGAATTTAAAAACCAGGAAGCCATTGACCTGCGCAAAGACCCGATGGCCTTACAGCGTTTGAAAGAAGCGTCTGAAAAGGCCAAAGTAGAATTGTCTTCTTCCAGTGAAACAGAGATCAATCTTCCTTATATCACGGCCGTGGATGGTGTACCCAAGCACTTAGTATTAAAACTGACCAGGGCAAAATTTGAGCAACTGGCAGATAAACTATTTGAGCGTTGCTTAAAGCCATGCGAAGAAGCTTTAAAAGATGCTGGTTACTCTACCTCACAAATTGATGAAGTGATACTGGTGGGTGGTAGTACCCGTATTCCAAAAGTGCAGGAGATCGTAGAAAAATTCTTTGGTAAAAAACCACACCGTGGCGTAAACCCTGATGAAGTGGTGGCCATTGGTGCAGCCATACAAGGTGCGGTATTGAGCGGCGAAATAAAAGATGTGTTACTGCTCGACGTTACACCGTTATCCCTGGGTATTGAAACCATGGGTGGGGTGATGACAAGACTGATCGAAAGCAACACCACCATTCCTTCTAAAAAATCTGAGACTTTCAGTACGGCCAGTGATAACCAGCCGGGTGTACAGATACATATCTTACAGGGTGAAAGACCGATGGCCAACCAGAACAAGAGCCTGGGTATGTTCAACCTCGATAATATTCCACCGGCTCCACGTGGTGTACCGCAGATCGAAGTAACCTTTGATATTGATGCCAATGGTATCCTGCATGTAACAGCTAAAGACAAAGGCACCGGCAAAGAACAAAGAATCACCGTACAAGGTGGCAGTGGCCTGAACAAAGAAGAAGTGGAAAAAATGAAAGCCGAAGCCCGTGCACATGAAGCAGAAGATAAACTGGCCAAAGAAAAAGTAGAAAAGATCAACCAGGCAGACAGCTTAATATTCCAGACAGAAAAACAACTGAAGGAATATGGTGATAAGATACCGGCAGATAAAAAAGCGCCTATTGAAACGGCTCTGAACAAACTGAAGGATGCACACAAAGCACAGGATATCCCAGCCATTGATGCATCGTTGGCTGAAATGAATACGGCCTGGACGGCAGCCAGTGAAGAGATCTACAAAGCACAGGCAGCAGGTGCTCAACAACCTGGCCCTGATGCAGGAGCCGGCGGAGCTCAGCCCAACACTGATAGTGGTACCAAGGGCGACCATGTGGAAGATGCACAATTTGAAGAAGTGAAATAAAAGTTTACAAAATGAAATCCCTCACAGCAATGTGGGGGATTTTGGTTTTGGGGCAGGCAGTGGAACTTTGTGGTACATCGTTGTGTCACTCTCTTGTACTTTTATATCTTTATTGGGCTGATAAAACTACCCATACTGGCAAAGGGTTCTCTTAAAACATAAAAGCTGTTACCTGTCGCAGGAATGAGGCGTGGTTTTGTGCCAATGCTTCCTGTGCCTTTCAGTTACTTCAAGTCTTTCATTCAGCCGTTGTGGGTGTTCCTCATCCCTCAACAAACGACACTTCCACTCGTGAGCGC
>Ga0164290_1000797_pt1 | contig 78677 bp, 80 predicted proteins | sample Micstemetagenome_FD_108782 | JGI IMG/M metagenome (GOLD analysis project Ga0164290, IMG submission 108782) | Contaminated culture microbial community from soil near Moab, Utah, USA - Microcoleus steenstrupii SON62 (Illumina Assembly) | ecosystem: Environmental > Terrestrial > Soil > Soil crust... | reverse complement strand
GAGTCCCGAATGCTTTCGGGAGAAAGTGTAAATACGAGAAACTGTATCAAGGGTTGTAATAAAAGGGAAAGAAATAGATCTTGTTTAATAAAAATTGGAGAGTTGTCCGAGTGGTTGAAGGAGCACGCCTGGAAAGTGTGTATACGGGAAACTGTATCAAGAGTTCGAATCTCTTACTCTCCGCAAATTTTAGCTATGGAAAGTAGCACTGGTAAATTTTATGTTTATATCCTTCAGAGTCTGAAGGATTTTTCTTTTTACATAGGGCAATGTGATGACCTGGACAGGCGAATGAGTAAACATTTTGATGGGATGAGTAAGTATACTTCGGGCAAAAGACCTTTGCGGCTGGTTTATTTTGAGTTATTTGATAGCCGAAGTGATGCTATAAAGAGAGAGAAGGAAATCAAAAACAAAAAGAGCAAAAAATACATTGAGTTCTTAATTGCAGAGTGGGGGAGAGTTGTCCGAGTGGTTGAATGCCGATAGCTATCGGGACCGGACGCTTTCGGGAGAAAGTGTGCATACGGGAAACGGTATCATCCCGATAGCCATCGGGACGAATCTCTTACTCTCCGCAAATAAAAAATCCCCTGTCTGTCAGGGGATTTTCTATTTGAAAATTATTTCTGCTTTAGTTATGATCGATCATTGTTAGTGTAAAACCCCTGCTATCCTGGCTATAACTGCCAATGGCCCCTGCACTTGTTGGCGGTTGGTATTCTGAGTGGAAAATTCTTTTATACACCAGGCCAATACCCTTTGCATAGTATTCCACGCCGTAGTTGATCTCACTGTACGAATTTGGATCATCCGGGTTGCCGATCACTTCATCCCGCTGTGCAATTTTAACCGTATTGTCAAGGTTAAAGGTTCCAAGCGTTAACGGGGCACCCACACTGTCAAACATATAATCCCAGCCTTCCAGGTAAGCAAAATCGGTGTATTGAGAAGTGGTATTGATATAGGAATTGCCTTTCCATGTAAAGCCATCTTTCACCGGGCCTCTCAGTTTCAGGAAGCGCAGGTTATTATCAACAAACTCAAACCCATTATCAATAGGGGTGGCTGTAAAACTATTGTCGGGTACCCAGGCATCGGTTGGATTGCTGCGTATCTGTCTTACAATACGGTAGGAGGGTCTGCCCAGGTTATCTGTAAGCTGCCCGTCTACAATAAATTTTACCTGGTAACTGATGGTGATCTGCTGAAGTGTAAACGGTATGTACCGTACTGAATCTAACTGGTAGGTAATGTATTTACCCACTTCAAGCGGCGTGTACTCACTCACGGGTGTGGTGCCAAGATCCTCAGGGTCTTTTTTGCAGCTGCTCAAACAAACCACTGCAGCAACCACCACTAATAAAATTCTTTTTGTCATAGAATAAGTTGATTCAATATGGAGACCCTGTGTTGTAGTAAAAAGCTGCTTGCTCTCCAGGTGTTACAAAGCCGGCCGTTGAATGATACCGCCGCCAATTACATCATCCCCTTCGTAAAATACCGCACTCTGCCCCGGGGCAATGCCTTTTACATCCTCATAAAAACGCACTTTCACCCCGTTTTCGTATGTGTACAGGTTGCTTAAAGCGCCTTTATCTTTATAGCGGATCCTGGTAGTGGCTTCCATACCATCTGTAATGCCTTCGTATTTGATCCAGTTCAGTTTTGTAACGGTCATTTCATGCTGCAGCAGATCTTCCTCATCTCCCAATACAACCGTATTGTTTAGGGGGTCGATATGGGTTACAAAAGCCGGTTTACCCAGGGCAATATCAAGCCCCTTTCTTTGCCCCACCGTATAAAATGGATAGCCTTTGTGTTTGCCAAGCACTTTGCCGTTTTTATCAGTAAAATTTCCACCTGCTACTCTTTCTTCCAGGCCCTCCACATTTCTTTTTAAGAAGCCCCGGTAATCATTGTCCGGTACAAAACATATTTCGTAGCTCTCGTTTTTCTTCGCCAGTTCAGGATAACCAAAATCATGTGCCATCTGGCGGATATCTTTTTTGTGGTAGGTGCCCAGCGGCAATAAGGTGCGGCTTAGCAGGTCTTGTTGCAATCCCCACAGTACATAACTCTGGTCTTTGGTATCATCAATTCCCTTACGGATAAAAAACCTGCCATTTGTATGCTGATGTACCTGGGCATAATGGCCTGTGGCAATAAATTCACAGCCCAGGGCATCTGCCCTTTTTAACAAAGCCCGCCATTTAATATGCGTATTGCACATCACGCAGGGATTGGGTGTGCGGCCGGCAATGTATTCGTCCACAAAATTTTCGATCACAAAATCACCAAATTCATCCCTGATATCTAAAATAAAATGCGGGAACCCATGCTGCACTGCGGCCATCCGGGCATCATTAAAACTATCGAGGTTGCAGCAGCCGGTCTCTTTTTTCCCGGTGGTGCCCACGCTGGTAGCATAATCCCAGGTTTTCATGGTGATGCCTACCACCTCATACCCTTCTTTATGAAGCATCAATGCTGCTACGGTACTATCAATACCGCCGCTCATCGCCACCAATACTTTTCCTTTTTTGCTCATGACGTTTTCTCCGGGGGCAAAGATACGATAGCCCGCAAAAAAGCCGGGCAGGGCGTTCTTGTGAAATGAGGAATTTATAATTGGCATTCATAATCGCTACATTTACAATATGACAACGATCGATAATATCACAGAATTTAAAACATCTCCCGAACTGAGGGAGAAATTATATGAATACAGCATCGTAAAAAACTACCACGAAGGCGATGTGATATTAAATGAGAATGCCAACATCAGGGCGATCCCGATTGTTACCAGCGGCAGCATCAGGGTGATAAGAACAGATGAGGATGGCAGGGAGATATTGCTGTATTATATCAAAAGCGGTGAAAGCTGCATCATGAGTTTTTTAGGCGGTATGCACCACGAAACCAGTAAGGTAAGAGCTGAAGTGGAGGAAGATGCGGAAATACTTTTTTTACCAATCGATAAAGTAACCCTCCTGATAAAAGAATATCCTGAGTGGCTGGATTATATCTTCCGGTTATATCATAAACGTTTTGAAGAACTGCTGGAAGTGATCAATGCGGTAGCCTTTAAAAAGGTGGATGAACGCATGTTATTATTGCTTCGCAAAAAAGCGGAACTTACCGGCAGCCAGAGTATTTTGGTTACCCATGAGCAACTGGCCAACGAACTGGGCACGGCCAGGGTAGTGGTGTCGAGGTTGCTCAAGCAACTGGAAGAAAACAAATCGGTGGAGCTGGGGAGAAACAAGATCACCCTTCTGTAACAAAAGTTGCTGTCCGCCAGGCCTTGTTTTTTCATCTTCGCTGTTCAAATAACTGAATGGAATATATTGGCTATTTTTCTTCTATCCTCATTGGCGTTTCGCTGGGATTGATCGGTGGTGGTGGCAGTATACTTACGGTGCCTGTATTAGTGTACATTTTTAAAATGGACGCTGCAGCAGCTACGGTGTATTCCCTGTTTGTTGTTGGGCTAACCAGCGCTGTTGGCTCAGTTAATTATTTCAAACGTGGCCTGATAAATGTGAAGACTGCACTGATGTTTGGGATTCCCTCTGTAGTGGGTGTTTTCATTGCGAGGTTGTTTATTGTTCCTGTTATTCCGGAACAGGTGTTTACCATCGGGCATTTCATCGTAACAAAACATATTTTACTGATGCTGCTGTTCGCTCTCCTGATGATAGCGGCATCATATAGTATGATCGCTAAAAAAATGGTGGTGGCCGGGGGTGCAGCAAAACCCTGCTGTAAAAATTATGCGCTGACCATTTTACAGGGTTTGGGCACAGGCGTTGTTACAGGGCTGGTTGGTGCAGGTGGTGGCTTTATGATCATTCCGGCGCTGGTATTTGTGCTGAAATTGCCAATGAAAGAAGCCATCGGCACTTCTCTATTAATTATTGCTGTTAATTCTTTGCTTGGTTTTGCGGGGTCTGCCGGTGATATCCCTATTCAATGGACCTTTCTTTTAACAGTGGTTGCTTTTGCGGTGGCAGGTATTTTTATCGGAAATATCCTGTCTAAAAAAATAGATGGCGCAAAACTAAAACCGGTTTTTGGCTGGTTTGTGTTACTCATGGGCGTGTACATCGTGCTGAAGGAAACCATTTTTAACTGATAAAAAACAGTTGGGTATGTAACTAAAGTTACCGTGCAGTAAAACTGAAATGAGCAATTTTACACCATCAAATTTTAAATACGGGATTTATGAAGATAGAACAAATTTATACCGGTTGCCTGGCACAGGGTGCCTACTATATCACCAGCAACGGGGAAGCGGCCATTATTGATCCGCTAAGAGAAGTGCAGCCTTATATGGACAGGCTGGAAAAAGACAAGGTAAATCTGAAATATATTTTTGAAACACATTTTCATGCCGACTTTGTAAGCGGGCATGTTGACCTAAGCAGAAAAACCGGTGCTCCCATTGTGTACGGACCCAATGCGGCCTGTGAATTTGATTGCGTATCTGCAACAGACGGCCAGGTATTTGAATTGGGCAAGGTGAAGATAAAAGTATTGCACACACCCGGTCATACCATGGAGAGCACTACTTTTTTATTGATCGATGAAAATGGAAAAGATCATGCGGTCTTTTCTGGCGATACTTTATTCATTGGAGATGTGGGCCGGCCCGACCTGGCACAAAAAGCGGCGAATATGACGATGGAGCAACTGGCTGCCACGTTGTTTCATTCTTTACGAAATAAAATAATGACATTGGCAGATGATGTCATTGTATATCCGGCACATGGCGCTGGCAGTGCCTGTGGTAAAAATATGAGTGCAGAAACGCTGTCAACCATTGGTGTGCAAAAGAAACTGAACTATGCCTTAAGGGCCAACATGACAGAGGCAGAATTTGTAAAAGAAGTAACGGATGGTTTGCAGCCTCCCCCGGGATATTTTGGAATGAATGTGGCGATGAACAAAAAAGGTTATGAAAGTTTTGAGGAGGTGCTGCATCATGGTATGAGAAAACTGAGTGACAATGAACTGGAGGCAGAAGCAGAGGAAACAGAGGCATTGATTCTGGATACCAGGAAGGATAGTGATTTTGCAAAAGAGTTTATTCCCCGTTCTGTCAACATTGGGTTAAGTGGGGATTTTGCGCCCTGGGCAGGAGCCATGATTGCCGATGTAAGGCAGCCGTTACTGTTAGTAACAGATCCCGGGAAGGAAGAAGAGGCAGTTACAAGATTGAGCCGGGTGGGTTTTGATAATGTACGGGGTATTTTAAACGGGGGGTACAGCACCTGGCATACATCACCCAAAGAAAAAGACAGCATGAACCGGATCAGTGCAGAAGAATTTGCAAAGAGGTTTACGGCGGGTTCCGATGAAGTGATGGATGTAAGAAAGCAAACGGAATACGAAGCCGAACATGTGGCCGATGCAGTCAACAGGCCATTGAATTTTATTAACGAGTGGATAAAAGATATCGATCCTGAAAAACATTTTTACCTGCATTGTGCAGGCGGATACAGGAGTATGATCGCGGCGTCTATTTTGTACGCAAGAGGCTACCGGAATTTTACAGAAGTGGCAGGTGGTTTTAATGCCATTGCTAAAACAGGCGTGCCGGTATCGGATTTTGTTTGCCAGAGTAAATTGATGAAATAAAAATACAAATTATGTTAGGTCTGTTAAAGAAACTGTTCGCCCCAGGCGACAATACAAAGCTGAAAGAAACCCTTGAAGCGGGTGCGGTGTTAATTGATGTGCGCAGCCCGGGTGAATTTGCATCCGGTCATATAAAAGGTTCTGTCAACATTCCTGTAGACAGGCTGGGCAACCAGGTGCAGGTATTAAAAAAAGACAAACCGGTGGTAGTGTATTGCAGAAGTGGTGCAAGGAGTATGGCAGCCAAAGCGTTGCTGGAGAAAAGAGGGTTCAAAAATATTGTTGATGGCGGAAGTATCAGCACAGTGGAGAAACTATTAAACACAAAATAAACTGTTATGAAAAAAAACATGGGTTCAGCAGACAGGATGATACGCCTGTTACTGGCAGCAATTTTTGCAGGACTTTATTTTACTGATACCGTTACCGGAACTTTCGGCATCGTATTACTGGTGTTGGCGGGTGTATTTGTACTGACCAGCCTGGTAAGTTTTTGTCCTTTATATCCTTTGATAGGTATCAATACCTGCAACGTAAAAAAGTAGCTCTATGAAAGCAAGGATAGTAAGTGGCTGGAACTGGATGCGGGCATTCAGATTGGTTGTGGGGCTGGCCATTGCAGTGCAGGGCTTATATGCAGCAGACTGGTTGTTTGCAATAGCTGGAGCAGTTTTTACCAGCATGGCTTTGTTGAATATGGGCTGCTGTGCCGGCTCCGGCTGTGGTTATACTACTAATACCAGTGCAAAAAAAAATGATAACACGACCTATGAAGAAGTGGTTTAATAAAAACAAAGCTGTTGTTGCCGGTGTTGCTGTTGGCTCCCTGCTTGGGTTCCTATATTGGCAATTTATAGGCTGTTCATCCGGGTCGTGTATGATCACTTCCAAACCATTGAACAGCACTTTGTATGGAGCAATGATGGGTGGCTTTTTATTTTCCGCCATTTTTGAAAAAACTAAAACAGAAAAATCATGACGTTTGGTGAAATGATCAACAGTGAAAAACCTGTGCTGGTGGATTTTTTTGCAGAATGGTGTGGCCCCTGTAAAATGATGGCACCGGTACTGCGGCAGGTAAAAGATGCAGTACAGGACAGTGCCAGCATTATTAAAGTGGATATTGATAAAAATCAACAAACAGCTGCTGTTTATAATGTAAGCGCTGTTCCCACCTTATTGATTTTTAAGAAAGGCCAGGTGATATGGAGACAAAGCGGTGTGGTGCCTGCAACCGAACTGGTTAAAAAACTGAAAGAGAATTTTTAAGTGTAAAAATATTGGATATGCCGGCACAACTGCCGGCATATCTTTGTTTATTATGATAGATGTGTTAAAACAACCCTGGCCCTGGTATGTATCCGGTCCATTAATTGGCCTGATGGTGCCCCTGCTGCTGATACTTGGTAACAAAGCATTTGGCATCAGTTCATCTTTGCGGCATCTGTGTGCAGCCTGTGTGCCTGCGGGTATTCCTTTCTTTCAATACAACTGGAAAAAGGAAGCCTGGAATTTATTTTTTGTTGGAGGTGTGCTGATCGGTGGATGGGTTGTTGCCCAGTTTTTACCTGATCCTGCTCCTGTTGTGGTAAACCCAAAACTGGTGGATGAGCTCGCTGGATACGGAATCACAGACTATCAAAGTCTTGTTCCGGCTCAATTGTTTAACTGGCAAAGTTTATTTTCAGTTAGAGGGTTGATCATGATGGTGGGTGGTGGTTTTCTGGTTGGCTTTGGCACTCGGTACGCAGGCGGTTGTACCAGCGGGCATGCCATCATGGGTTTATCCACTTTACAATGGCCATCATTGGTTGCCACTTGTTGTTTTATGATTGGTGGTTTTATCATGGCGAATCTTATACTTCCTTTTATTCTTTCCTTGTAAAAAAAAAGCAATAATGCAGCAAGCAGAACAAAATACGGATTTTGAAGTACGGTCACTGGATACGGTTTGTGTAAATGAAAGCAGGCTGAACCCTAAATGGCATCACCTGCTGAAATATCTTTTTGCGGGTGTATTGTTTGGGATCTTATTGGTAAAAGCAGAAGTGGTAAGCTGGTTCAGGATACAGGAAATGTTCCGCCTGCAAAGCTTCCATATGTATGGTGTTATCGGCAGTGCGGTTGTTACGGGTATGATCGCTGTAATGCTGATAAAGAAATTTAAAATAAGAACGATGGATGGCGAACCGATAGTAATACATCCCAGGAAATTTAACAAAGGGCAGGTATATGGTGGATTGTTGTTTGGATTAGGCTGGGCCATTACGGGCGCCTGCCCTGGTCCTTTGTACGCACAAATAGGAAGTGGAGCTACGGTAATTGTTGTTACGCTAATGTCAGCTATTGCCGGCACCTGGGTATATGGAAAAATAAGAGAGCATCTTCCACACTAAATTACGTTGCTGTTATTCCCCAACATGGGAATGCAATTGCTTTTTTATCATGCCTTCTGTATTTTTCTCCTCTCAAAATCACCGGTTTCTGTTAAGGCATTGCTTTTGAATAGTCTTCATAAACTAAATCAACATTTATTTATGAAGAAGTCAATCTTAATAATTGCAGCAGCTGTCTGCATTTATTCATTCCACAGTTGCACAGCAAAAAATGAAAGTTCAACACCCGTTACAGGCACTGACTCGTCTATGATGACGACACCTACTACAACCGAATCCGGTATGCCATCAACTGTTAAGCCCGATTCCAATACCAATCCGTCAGCTAATATTGAAACTGCATCCATGGCAGCACCCGATCCCTCCAAAAAAGGTAAGAAAGGTAAAATAGTAATGACGGTGGAAAATCCGGCTACAACCGGCAGCGAAGATGCAATGGACAAGGAAGGGTTCTACACGAATATATATCCCGCTTATCCTGGTGGCAACAATGCACTCGCCAACTATTTTCAAAATAACATTCAGTATCCGCAGGATGCTATTGACAATGGAGTGGATGGTATAGTGAATATCAGTTTTACGGTGGATGAAAAAGGTAAAGTAGGTTCACCAAGAGTTGTAAGCAAAAAGATCGGGTACGGTATAGAAGAAGAAGCCATGAGGGTTTTCAATAAGATGCCCACCTGGAAGGCCGGCGCCTTAAAAGGTAAAAATGTAAAAACAAGGTACACTTTGCCGGTACGTTTTCAGTTAGAAAGTTAATTGCACACTTTATTTTTCACTATAAATTAAATCAAAATGAAACTACTATCCTTTTTAAAAGTACTGACACTGGCATCCATCATTTCTTTTGCGGTACCAGCTTCTGCCGGTGCGGCTGATGCAGTTCGTGATACAACCGGCAGTGTAGAGGTATATTCAAAACTCGTAACAAGACTCAGCGAAATTGAGCGCATGGACAAAAACAATTTGTCGGCCAGCAAAAAAAAGAATCTGAAAAAAGAATTGAAGGATATGAAAAAAGCAGCCAGCAGTTTAAACCAGGGTGTTTACCTGTCGGTAGGTGCTATTATCATTATTATTTTATTGCTGATCCTGATTTTGTAATTGAGCCATTCACACTGACTAATAAAGATGCCCCCCAGCTTGCTGGGGGGCATATTTATGTTTATCCGAATGCCGTATTACAATCCCATTTTCTTTTTCAGGTTCTCATCAATGGCATCTAAAAATTCTTCGGTGTACAGGTAATGGTCACCATGTGTTACTTTATTGCCATGGATGCAAACAGCCAGGTCTTTTGTCATCTTGCCACTTTCAACAGTTTCAATACAAACTGCTTCCAGTGCATTGCAAAAATCGATCAGTTCCTGGTTGCCATCTAATTTGCCCCGGAAAGCCAAACCTCTTGTCCATGCAAAAATAGATGCGATGGGGTTGGTGGAGGTTGGCTTGCCTTTTTGATGGTCGCGGTAGTGACGGGTAACGGTACCATGTGCCGCTTCTGCTTCCATGGTTTTTCCATCAGGTGTAACCAATACAGAGGTCATTAAACCCAGTGAACCGAAGCCTTGTGCCACCGTATCACTTTGCACATCACCATCATAGTTTTTACAGGCCCACACAAAATTGCCATTCCATTTTAAGGCACTTGCCACCATGTCATCTATCAGGCGGTGTTCGTACACAATGCCTGCTGCTTCAAAACTGGTTTTAAATTCTGCCTGGAACACTTCTTCAAAAATATCTTTAAAGCGGCCATCGTATTTTTTAAGAATGGTATTTTTTGTAGAGAGGTATAATGGCCACTTTTTGCTCAGCGCCATATTGAAACAGCTTCTTGCAAAACCATAAATACTTTCGTCTGTATTGTACATACACATGGCCACACCATCACCTTTAAAGTTGAACACTTCAAAAGTTTGTGGTTCACCGCCACCTTCTGGTGTAAAGCTCATCGTTAATTTTCCTTTGCCTTTAATAACGGTATCGGTAGCCCTGTATTGGTCGCCAAAAGCATGACGGCCAACAATGATCGGTGCCGTCCAGTTAGTAACCAGTCTTGGCACATTCTGCATAACGATGGGTTCACGAAAAACAGTGCCGTCCAGTATGTTCCGGATTGTACCGTTGGGTGATTTCCACATTTGTTTCAGTTTGAATTCCTGCACCCTGGCTTCATCAGGGGTAATGGTGGCGCATTTGATACCCACACCACAGGCTTTGATAGCATTGGCTGCATCAATGGTAACCTGGTCGTTGGTTTCATCCCGGTATTCCATACCCAGGTCATAATATTGAATGGGCACTTCCAAATAAGGAAGTATCAGTTTGTCTTTGATAAATTTCCAGATGATACGTGTCATCTCATCGCCATCTAGTTCCACTACGGGATTTGCAACTTTTATTTTCGCCATCGTTTAAAAATTTTAGAGATAAAAAATAGAGTGGCGAAGGTATTGGATTTAACGGAAAAACAGCCATTGCAAACAACAGCCTGTATGCAATAGATTCTCCTGGCAGGCCTTAGTAACTTCTAATAATTTGAGATGCCTTGAATAAATCACGGCTTCCTTCTTATCCTGAAATTAATAACAACATGGTGAGGGTCAGTAACTACTACTTCGCCTGCACCATTCGTTTGTTCTGTGGGGTAAAGCGTGGTATTGAAATAACCGCTTACAAATTCATCAACTGCCCCGTATTCCGTAATAGTTACAGGCACAGACCCGACGTTATTGATACTTTGAGCAACGAGCGGCCGTAATGCAATATCAGCAGGCACAGGGTTGCCCAGGTAAGTAACAAAGTTTAGAAAATAAAGATAGTTTGAGTTGCCAATACTGCCCGCTTGCTGCAAATGAGAAATAAATAGCAGCATAATATACCCGTTTTCTGGAATTGCACCATTGGATGCTAATGGATCATATAAAATACCTGTTATGTGCGTGCCGTACAGTATTCCCTGTGAAGTAACTATACGATTTCCTGAGATAGCTGACTCGTTCATAAGACTGCTTGGGATAGGTGCAAGCACATAGGTTTTATCATCCAGTGTAAAATTAAAATACTGTTCCATACTTATGCCACATGCCTGTAAATTGCCAATGTCATTGAAGCCCGAATTTATTGTACGGGTTATGGGGGCGCCTTGTAAAGTAGCAGCCGGATCTACAGCAGTAAAACTGACCTGGCCAACAGTATTGTCACATTTAACAGAAGAATATTTAAAACTGCCATCAGTTCCGGGAATGATTACTTCATATACATTTTGATTTCTCATTATTATATGACCACCGGGCAAGGGAGAATTGTTGCAACCGGTAATTCTGCCAGTAATGGTTAGCTTATTCCCGGTAACAATTACATTGCCTAAATCCACAGCCTTATTTTCTACTGAGAATATTTTGGAAAAAGGAAAAAACCCAGAACAATTGTTTGCTGAAATTTGAAGTTTATATTGAGTATTGGGCGCAACGGCCACAGTTACATTCCCTGTCTCATCGGTATAGCCTCCTGTATGCCCCCATGAGTTGGCTGACAATGTCGTTATATCTACATACACATTGCCTATACGGGTAAGCGAATCATCAATAATTGTAAAACTCAATGGGATGTACGCATTCGGCAAATCACAATTCCAGAAAGTAAAATGCTTTACATCGCCTATGTAACTGTTGCCCGATTTTATTGCACTGCCTTCTTCCACCCACAATCCTTTTGTTTCATCAAAATACTAAAGCGGTATGGTTGCTGGCGCATCAGCCGTCATTTGATTGGGTAAGGGAAAAGTAAGCGTGGCTTTTTTGCCATCCGCAATTTGTAATAGTTGGCCAGCATTGCCTGTAAGTTCAACTGCGGCCATGCCAAAACTGGTTAGTGACTTTAATGCACCGCTTGTACTAATGCCCCGCAAATCACCTGGCATAATTTGATGTATGTCGCCTGCTGTTGGGTTTATCCAAAATGAAGAAACTTTTACAGTTCCAGAATATGAAGCCCCGGTTTGTGCATCTACTATTCCTGCCGACGGAAGGGAAACTTTTAATCCGTTAGCCATTGTAACATCGCCGCCAACAGCTGCATCCACACTTCCCGAACTTGTTTTAGGTATTAGTTTTATCCTGCAGAAATTCTTTTTGCCAGCCTGGGCAACGAATGTTTTGATTCCATTAAAATAGCCACTCATCTTTACTGTTACCACACCGGCATTTTCTGTAACCGTTGCATTCTTTATTTCAAAATAACCAAATTGATCGGTGGTTGAAAACAGTTCGCCATATTCTACACGGGCACCCGCAACAGGTGCATTGTTTTCATTGGTAACAAAGCCATTTACAGATGCCTGTACTTTTTTGATGAAGTCGGCAGGTTGTTCAATATCAGTATTGACAGTGTCTGTCTTTTTGCAAGAGAAAAACAGGCAACAGAGTATTACAGTAGTGGCAACAGCCAACGTTTTTACGGGAATATTTACAGGAATCATAACAGTATCATTTTAGTCGGGTTAAAATAAGATACTCTAATGTACTCCTTTGTTGGCTGGCTGGCAATAAATATTTTTAGATAACTTTTACAAACTGCTGCTCTTCTTCAACTGCCCATCCCCTGTAACAATACCAATACTGGAAATGATCTCCTCCCCAAACTCACTTGTTTTGAGTAAAGTAGCGCCCGTCATTAAGTTGTAAAAATCTATCGTTACTCTTTTACGCATAATAGCCGCCTGCAAAGCGTCCGTGATCAGGTCTGCCGCTTCTTTCCAGCCAATATATTCCAGCAGCATACAACCACTGAGTATGATGGAAGAAGGGTTCATGCTGTTGGTGCCGGCAAATTTTGGTGCGGTACCATGCGTGGCTTCAAATACAGCGTAGCCGGTTTTGTAATTGATATTACCACCAGGTGCAATGCCGATACCACCCACTTCTGCAGCCAGCGCATCCGAAATATAATCGCCATTCAGATTAAGCGTGGCCACCACAGAAAATTCTTTTGGTGCGATCAATATCTGTTGTAAAAAATTATCGGCGATGATATCTTTTACCAGCAGCTTGCCTTCATGTATGGCTTTGCGCTGTACTTCGTTGGCATGTGCTTCTCCATGTTCTTTTTTTAATTCATCCCATTCATCCCAGGTAAATGTTTTATCTCCAAATTCCTGCCTGGCCACTTCATAACCCCAGGTTTTAAAACCCCCTTCAGTAAACTTCATGATATTGCCCTTGTGAACCAATGTAACAGACGGCAACATATTTTCCAATGCATGTTCAATAGCAGAGCGTACCAGTCTTTTAGAGCCTTCGGATGAAACCGGTTTTACACCATAACTGCTGTCGCCCGGGAAGCGGATGTTCTTCACCCCCATTTCTTCTATTAAAAATTTTTCAAACTTTTTTGCCTGTTCGCTTCCTGCTTTCCATTCAATACCTGCATAAATATCTTCTGTATTCTCCCGGAAGATCACCATGTCCACGTCCTGCGGATTTACTACCGGGGAAGGAACCCCTTTGAACCATTTTACCGGACGTACGCAGGCATAGAGGTCAAGGTCCTGCCGCATGGCCACATTCAACGAACGGATACCACCACCAATGGGAGTCGTCAATGGGCCTTTTATAGAAACGATGTATTCTTTTGCAATCTGCAGACTTTCTGCAGGCAGCCATTCACCAGTTTGTTTAAATGCTTTTTCTCCCGCCAATATTTCTTTCCATTCTATTTTTCGTTTGCCGGAATAGGCTTTTGCTACAGCGGTATTAAAAACCTTTTCTGCCACAGCCCATATTTCGGGGCCAATGCCATCTCCTTCAATGAATGGAATGATCGGGTTGTCGGGCACATTCAGTTTACCATTGCTGCCCATTGTGATTTTTGAAGCCATTGAAAAATATTTAGGGGTGATTTATTTTGGTGCTGCAAAAGTAAGTGATGGCGGTTGTATAAATAAAAATGCCCCCAACTTGTTGGGGGGGCATTTATTTCATATCGAAATTTTATTCTTTTCGCTTTACCCTGAACCGGCAGGTCATGGTATAGGTAGTTCCAGGGGGTGGCCCTAATGTAGAAGTGGCATTAAAGTTACCAGCAATGTATTCTCCAATATTCCCATATTCAGTGATGTTCACTCCGGATGTGCCCGTCACTGCCATCGAATCGCTAAAAGGCACAACCATTGAATGGAAACTAACCAGTTGCTGTGAACTACCAGGACTTATGTTATTTTGAGAAAAACTAAACCTGACATTATTGTCTGTTCCAGCACGGTCACTTGCATAAATATTGCAGATATTGGATAATGTGAGATGACCGGTGGTTTGATCTATGGTATCCGCCGGTGGTAAATAAGTGAAATTCATCCCGTCTGCATCAAAATATACATACTCCTCGATAGGCGCACCACATGCAGGAATTGATCCTGCGTTGTAAATGCCTGGAGTAATGATATGACTGACCGCTGTGCCAGTCTGCAAGCCTACTGGATCTTCAGCAACAAGTACAATGGTATGGGAATTACCGCAAAAAGGGATGGTAATATTGAATTCTCCTGTAGAAGAAAGCGGGCGGCGGAAAGCGTAATTTTCAGTCGAAATCATAATATAGCCATTGCTTACAGGCGCAGCGATGCAGTTGATAACATTGCCACTAATGGTTGATGTTAAGGCCGTTGGCAGCTCTATATCTCCAAGATCAATATTCTGATCAGTAGTAGTAAAGTTTTGCGAATAAAACACATTGCCGCAGGTAAAACTGCTCAGTACCTGCAACAGCAATTGTGCATTATCCGGAACGGCACCAGCTACAAAACCAGCACTATCTGTGATACCCCATGCAGCGGTTTGTGGATCACCCAACACAGATATTTTTACATATGCGCCCGTAATGGGTCTGCCATCAGCATCCTTTACTGTACATCTCAGTTGTATATAGTTGTTGGGCAAATCACAGTTCCAAAAAGAGAAATGAGTTACTTCACCAACATAATTATTACCTGATCTTACTGCATGCCCTTCCTGTTTCCACAAACCATTACTTACATTAAAAGACCATAGCGGAATACGGGCAGGTGCCGAACCGGCAATGCTGGCAGGTATTGGAAAACTCAGTGTTGCTTTTTTACCATCTGCAACCTGCAGCAACTCACCAGCACTGCCGGTTAATTCTACTGCAGCCATGCCGTAAGTTGTCAATAACTTTATAAAGCCGGCACTGTCTGATCCTCTCAGGTCGCCGGGCATGGTATACATCAGTTCATTAGAAGTTGGATCGAGCCATTGTGCTGCCACATTTACCTGTCCGCTATAGGATCCACCAGCCGCCAGTTGTACAGCCGCAGCCGGAAAGCTTACGGATAAGCCATTGCTGAGTGTAACGGTGCCACCGGCAGCCGCATCAAAATTGCCCTGGTTTGTTTTGGGCAATAATTTTATCCTGAAAAAAGCTGTTTTATTTTCCGTGGCAATGCAGGTTTTAATCCCTTTAAAATACCCGGGTTTTACTACGGTTACTACGGCTGCATTTTTAACCGCTTGTACATTGCTGAACTCAAAATAACCATACTTATCAGTAGTGGTACTGCTGTTGCCAAATTGCACCATTGCTCCTTCTACAGCCACATTTCTTTCGTCCGTAACAAAACCGCTGGCACCAAAAGCTATTTTAGTTGTAAGATCGGAGTTGTCACCGGCAGGTACCGATCCGGTTCCGGTAATTTCTTTTTGGCACGACGAAATTAAAAGTGACAGTGCTGTAATAAATGCAAGGGCAATGAACAGGAATCTCCTTTGAATGCAAACAGGGATCATACAAGTTGTTTTAGTGCAGGTTCAATTAAGATGTAAATAAAAATGATTTAGCTGCATGCGGGTAAAATAATATGCCCACCTGAAGCGAATAACCTTTCACTTTTTTCCGCCTCCGGTGATTACTAATGAACAGGAAGCAGCCTCCGGTTTACTATTGCTTTTTTTAGTGCTGTAATAAACAACGTGCCTCCCGTTTACCGGAAGGCACGTTGTTTTATCAAAGTATGATTATAGTCTTCTTCTTACCCTGAAATCACATTCTACAGTATAAGTAGTCGATATCCCATTGATGGTGCAGGTAAAATTACCGGCAATGAATTCACCGGGTGCACCATATTCGGTAATGTTGACCAGTGGCGTTCCGGATAATGAGGTGGAATCATTTATCTGGCCTGTGAAAAAGTTGGTCAGTGGTTGAGCACTTCCAACAGCGATCGAGCTTTGATCAAATCCAAAATAAATGCTGGTTGCTGCGCCATTTCCATTGCCGCCAGTTACAAAAGAAACAGGAGGTGTGGCTTGTGGTTCTACCCAATGGCTGATTGAATCCGTAGGGTATGAAACATTGTACTCAGTTCCATTAATTGTATATGTAATAAACTGGTCAATTGAATTTACACAGGCTGATAATGCTGGTACCGTATTGCTACCGGCTGCCAGTGTATAATCTACCGGGGTACCCGACTGCATGGTAGAAAGATTCTCCGCTACAAAACGAACCACTGCACTGCTATTGCAAAGTGTATGGGTAAAGTTGTAGGTGCCATCATTGTTTACCGGTATCCGGTAGTTGCGCCATCCCTGTGTCATCACCACGTAAGCATCGGACAAGGGTGCGCTGTTGCATTCAACAGTGCCGCTTACGGTTGCAAGCCCAGGGCTTGTGACCACCACGTTGCCTAAATCAACAGCGGTGGTAGTTACACTAAAGTTTTGCGTAAAGGCTGGTGCTCCCCATACACTACAGTCGGCATATACCCTCATTTCATACGAAGTGTTCGGGGTTACAAGGATGCTCACATGGCCGGTAGCATCTGTATACCCTCCTGCATGGCTCCATGAATTGGGCGTGGTGGGTACTATATCTACAAATACATTTCCGATTGGATTACCAGCTTCGTTCACCAGGTCGAAAGTAAGCGGCACCGTTGCATTGGGTAAGTCGCAGTTCCAATATGAGAAATGACTTACTTCTCCCACATAATTATTGCCGTTTTTAGTGGCACTGCCTTCTTCTATCCACAATCCATTTGTTTCATTAAAATGCCAAAGGGGTATAGTGGCAGGTGCTGATGCCGCCATGGCTGTAGGTAAAGGGAAGGTAACAGTGGCTTTTGCACCATCCTTAATTTGTAACAATTCTCCGGCTGCGCCAGTGAGTTCAGTAGCAGACATGCCAAAAGAGGTCAATATTCTCATAAAACCATCTTCATCAATTCCTCTCAGGTCACCCGGCATGGTTTCAATAATATCGCTGGAAGTGGAATTAAGCCATTGTGCTGCCACTGTTACCTGCCCGGTATAATCACCACCAGCTGCCAGTTTTATGGCACCTGCAGGAAAGGCTATCGTGAGGCCATTGGAAAGTGTAACGGTACCACCGGCAGCTGCATCAAAATTGCCCTGTGTTGTTTTGGGTAATAATTTTATTCTGAAGAAACCAGCATGGCCCGTTTCTGCAATAAATGTTTTAATGCCTTTAAAGTACCCTGGCTTTACAACAGTTACTACGGCTGCGTTTTTTACCACCTGCACATTGCTGAATTCAAAATAACCATACTTGTCAGTGGTGGTGGTGCTGGCACCAAACTGAACCGATGCTCCCTGTACGGCAGCATTGGTTTCGTCGGTAACAAAACCGGAAACAGCGGAAGCTATTTTTGTCGTGAGGTCGGGCTGCGTTTCATTAATGATGAGGCCACCGCTGCCACTCAGTTCTTTTTGGCAGGAAACAATAAAAAATGACATTGCTGTGATGGCCAGGGCTGATAAACCAACAGCAATTTTTTTAGATAGTTGTGAAAACATTGTATAAGTTTTTGTTTTTAAGAATATGCATGCTTTGCAATCAGATACCCTGTGAACGCTTGCTGCTGCCTGGAAGAAAAAAAATATCAGAAATCAATACTGCAGTTGACCCATTCGGAATCAAAACGCACTTCTGTAAACTTTTTGTAGAAGTGGATGGCAGGCTCATTCCAGTCAAGTACCTGCCACATCATGCCCGAATAGTTTTTTTCTTTTGCTGTAGCTATCAATTTTTCCAACAACATTTTACCGAGACCATGCCCTCTCATTTTTTCTGTTACGATGATATCTTCCAGGTACATCCTTTGCCCTTTCCAGGTTGAGTAACGGGTATAGTAAAGCGCAAATCCTTCCACCCTGCCATCGGCTTCTGCCACATAGGCCCACCAAACGGGGTTGGCACCAAAGCCACTTTCTGTAAAATGCTCAAAAGAAACAGTTACCTGCTCCGGCGCTTTTTCATATTCGGCCAGTTCTTTTATCAATTCCATCATACGGGTACAATCTTCTTTTACAGCCGCTCTTATTTTAATATCCATGATTTATATTGATTTGGTGATAAAGATCGGTTTTGCCTTGATAACTTTTGGTTTTTGAGTTTTTAGTTTTCGCTTACTTTGCAGCCATGCAGCAATACCTTCATTTATTACAACATATTTTAGATAGCGGTACCGATAAAAGCGACCGTACAGGTACCGGCACAAGAAGTGTTTTTGGTTACCAGATGCGTTTTAACCTGGGAGAAGGATTTCCCCTGGTGACAACAAAAAAATGCCATTTGAAAAGTATCATCTATGAATTGCTCTGGTTTATAAATGGCGATACCAATATTGGTTACTTAAAAGAACACAATGTAAAGATCTGGGATGAATGGGCGGATGAGAACGGCGATCTTGGCCCGGTGTATGGTAAGCAATGGCGCAGTTGGGAGGGTGCCAATAATGTGGAGGTTGACCAGTTACAAGATGTGATCCATCAATTAAAGACCAATCCCGACAGCAGGCGGATCATCATCAGTGCCTGGAATGTGGCCGACCTGCCAAAAATGAAACTGATGCCCTGTCATTGTTTGTTTCAGTTTTATACAGCACCCTCAGCAAACGGACGAAGAAAATTAAGTTGTCAACTATACCAGCGCAGTGCCGATGTTTTTTTAGGGGTGCCTTTTAATATAGCTTCCTATGCCCTGCTCACCATGATGATTGCACAGGTATGCGATATGGATCCGGGCGATTTTGTATGGACCGGCGGCGACACACACCTATATAGCAATCATTTTGAACAGGCACAGCTGCAATTAACCAGAACGCCGTTTCCGCTGCCGCAGATGACAATTAATCCTGCTGTAAAAGATATTTTTGATTTTAGATTTGAAGATTTTGAACTGCTGAATTACCAGTGTCATCCTGCTATCAAAGCGCCGGTAGCTGTATAGCCGTTAAGATTTTTTCCAGCGGAATCTGCTATTTATAACCCGGTTTCCGCTGGTAATATTTTATCTTTATTGCCTCCGCTTATCTTTCTTTTTTAATTTTTTCTGATAGGCAGTCACCCAGGAATCATCTTTACAATATGCATATTTCCATAATAGTTGCCGCAGCAGAAAACAATGCCATTGGAAAAAACAACCAGTTACTCTGGCATTTGCCCAACGACTTAAAGTTTTTTAAAAACAGCACCTGGGGTATGCCGGTGATCATGGGCCGCAAAACATTTGAGTCGGTCAACCGGCCCTTACCCGGCAGGATGAATATTGTGATCACGAGGCAGGCCGACTGGAATGCAGCCGGTGTTACCAGTGCCACTTCTTTAAAAGATGCTTTGCATAAAGCGGAAGCGGCCAATTATAAGCAGGTGTTTGTAATCGGCGGCGGTGAGATTTATAAAGATGCCCTGCATAAGGCGGATATTGTTTATCTCACCAGGGTACACACCCAGATCAACGGCGATACTTTCTTTCCTCAGTTGCATGAAGAAGTTTGGGATTTGGTAAGTAACGAGGATTTTGAAAAAGATGACAAACATGCGTTTAATTATTCTTTTCAAAAATGGGTGAGGAAATAACATTTAATTTGATGAGGATAGCTGGTTTGTATTTGAATACCTATTCAATACTGATCCTTGTATTGATCATCGTTTATCTTTTTGTAAAACAAAGCTGGAAAAATGAATGTATCAACTGGATATATGTTTGTAACTCGATAGTGCCATGGGCAGCGTTTGTACAACTTCTTACATATTTTGGCGAGTTGTTTATTGCGTGGTATGGTCAAAACCCGTACGAGCTGTACGTATTCAGCCAGGATAGGGTGAATGCCTTTAGTCCTTACGGATGGAGCTATTGGTTAATGCTTTGCTTGCATTATTTACTTCCGCTATTCCTATGGTTCAAAAGAGTAAGAAAAAGCATTGTTTTTACCATCATTATGATACTGATCTTAAATGCCGGGTTTTGGTATGAAAGGTTGGTGATCTGGATTACTTCCTCTTACAGGGATTATCTTCCATCATCCTGGTCAACTTACACTGAAAGCAACTATTTACCGGATTTTTTGTTGGGCCTGGTTTATTTTTTTCTTCTGTCATTTGCGGTTTACTGGTTTTTCCATAAAAGAAAAAAGCTGCCCTTTCCCTCCGCCATACTTTCTTATTTGTTACCTGCCTGACGGCAGTCAGGTTTTTCATTCCTTATCCCTTATTTTGCGTTGTGTATTCAGCATTTCAATTAGCCAAAAAGTATCTCCGGTATTATTTCACCGCTTCCAACGGTAAAGGCCATGGTGTGCATTCTCCTTTTGTATTTGACTTTATAAAAAATGTATTAAGGGATAAAAAAACATACGATTGCTATCTAAGCATAGAGCAGCAAAGACAAGCGCTGTTGGCCAATACCAATAGGATTGAAGTGGAAGATTTTGGCGCAGGGTCTTCGGTTATAAAATCAAACAGGAGAGTGGTGAAAGATATTGCCGCCTCTTCACTAAAGCCAAAAAAGTTTGCCCGCCTGTTATTCCGGATGGTGCAATATTATCAACCAGCCACTGTATTGGAGTTGGGTACTTCATTGGGCATTACCACTTGCTACCTGGCCAATGGGAATAAAAAAGCCACTGTGTATACCTGTGAAGGGGCAGCTGCCATTGCTGCCATTGCAAACAGCAGTTTCGTTGCCCTGCAGGTAAATAATATTGAACTTACCGAGGGTGATTTTGCTGCAACGATGCAGCCTTTGCTAAACAAAATCAGCAAAATTGACTTTGCTTTTGTAGATGGAAATCATAGAAAAGAACCAACGGTAGCATACTTCACACAACTGCTGCATCACTCAACCCCCTCCACTATCCTCATCTTTGATGATATTCACTGGAGCGAAGAAATGGAAACAGCCTGGGAGTATATTAAGGTCCACCCCTCCGTAACGCTGACAATGGATCTCTTTTTTATCGGTGTTGTTTTTATCAATCCCGATTTTAAAGTGAAGCAACATTTTACAATCAGGTTTTAAAGCCCGTATAGAATATAAAAATTATACCGTGCAGCTGGAGACAGGTTTTGTTCCTGTGACCACCAGGCTATGTATTGAAACATGGCAAGGTTCTCATATAATTTTAATTTCATTACCGCCCTGCCAAATGAAATTCCCCTTACCTTAGTGCCAATTCACTACAATTATGATCATCGGTGTTTTAAAAGAACCATCCCCGGAAACGAGAGTATCCCTGCTACCCGAACATATCGCCACTCTAAAAAAATGGAATGTGGAGGTGCTTGTAGAAAACGGAGCCGGCATTACCGCATTTGCAACGGATAAAAAATATGAAGAAGCAGGTGCTGCTGTTTCGGCAAGGGAAAAAATATTTGAAACGGCCGATATCCTGCTTTCCATCAACCAGCCCTTAACGGTCAATCCAAAACCAGCCGCTGTTTTACTCGGCATCTTTCAACCCTTATTTAATCCAGGGTTAATAAAAGAATGGGCGGATAAAAAATACACCGTATTCAGTATGGATATGCTGCCCCGTACCACCCGTGCACAAAGCATGGATGTACTGAGCAGCCAGGCCAATATTGCCGGCTATAAAGCAGTACTAACGGCAGCCACTATGTATTCCCGTTACTTCCCCATGTTTATGACCGCAGCAGGCAGTATTCCGCCGGCCAAGGTACTGATACTGGGGGCTGGTGTGGCAGGTTTGCAGGCCATTGCCACTGCCAAAAGACTGGGAGCCGTGGTGGAAGTGTTTGATACAAGACCTGCAGTTAAAGAAGAAGTACAAAGCCTGGGCGCCAAGTTTGTAGAAGTGGAAGGTGCTGCTGATGCCAGCAAAGCGGGTGGTTATGCAGTGGAACAAAGCGAAGCATTCTTACAAAAACAAAAAGCAAAGATCGCAGAGCATGTTGCCAAAGCAGACATTATCATTACCACCGCACAAATACCAGGCAAAAAAGCTCCGATACTCATCACCGATGAAATGATGTACGGCATGAAGAATGGTTCTGTGATCATTGACCTGGCAGCTGCAACCGGGGGCAATACGGAGTACACACAAAATAATACCACCACTTCACACAACGGCGTTATCATAGTTGGTAACTCTTATCTAGCCGCTGCTATGCCGAGTGATGCCAGTAAATTGTATGGCAAAAATGTATTAAACTTTTTGCAACTCATCATTGATAAAGAAGGGAAATTGAACCTGAATTTTGAAGATGACCTGGTGAAGGGAACCTGTGTGGCTTATAATGGCGAGGTTACGAACGACAGAATAAAGACATTGTTGTAAATTAAAAATATAGGGCACCCTGTCAGTGGTTAAAAAACCCTGACGGCGGTTGCCGGGAAAATTAACAGGTATGGAAAGTATTTTAAACTGGATCCAGAATAACCAGCAGATCATTTACATCGTGATACTGATGATCTTTGTCGGCATTGAGATCATCGGCAGAGTGCCAAGTGTATTGCATACACCCCTGATGAGTGGGGCCAATGCCATACATGGTGTGGTGATAATCGGCGCCATCATTGTAATGGGCAAGGCAGAGCAGGATAATTACCTGGCGTTGATATTAGGATTTTTGGCAGTAATACTCGGCACTTTAAATGTTGTTGGTGGCTTTGTAGTAACCGACCGCATGTTAGAAATGTTTAAAAAGAAAAAATAGGTTTTACTAAAAGAATTAAACAATTCAATGGCTATCAATATACTTACACTCTGTTACCTCATTGCCTCAGTTACTTTTATACTGGGGTTGAAAATGCTGAGTAATCCTGCTACCGCAAGAAAAGGAAATTTAGTAGCGGCTGCGGGTATGACCATCGCCATTATCGGAACCATTTTTTTGTATGAAGAAAATGGTCAGCGGCTGGGTAATTACATCTGGATCTTCGCCGGCTTGTTAATTGGTTCTGTTGTTGGCACATTATCAGCCAAAAAAGTAAAGATGACGGCAATGCCCGAGATGGTGAGTTTGTTTAATGGTATGGGTGGTGCCTGTGCGATGTTGATATCGATTGTGGAGTTTAATCATTTGGCTTCAGCGGAATGGGTTTTATATCCTCCATTAAGCAGTTTAGGGCCTTCCGAAATCCCAGAGCTAAATACAGGTCACCTAATTGTCATCATATTAGGTTTGATTATTGGTTCTATATCGTTTGCTGGAAGCGTTATTGCCTGGGGAAAACTGAATGGTAAAATAAAGGACTTCGCATTTCAAGGGCAGCACATTTTTAATATCGTGCTGCTGCTTATCATCTTAAGCTTAAGTATCTATCTGGTGGGCTGGATGCCCGAAAACGCAACATTGATATTTTATATCATTTTTTTGTTGTCTTTATTATACGGCATCTTCTTCGTGCTACCCATCGGCGGGGCAGATATGCCCGTTGTAATTTCTCTACTCAATTCTTTCACTGGCGTAGCCGCCGCCTGTGATGGATTTTTATATGACAACAAAGCCATGCTCACCGGAGGTATCCTGGTGGGTGCAGCAGGCACCTTGCTCACCATCCTGATGTGCAAAGCGATGAACCGTTCATTGTTAAATGTACTGATCGGTTCTTTTGGTGGTGGCAACAGTGCAGCTGCAACAGGAGCGGGGGGTAAAGACCAGGGCCATTATAAAGAGATCAGCCTGAGTGATGCGGCCATGGTAATGAGCTATGCCAATAAAGTAATGATCGTTCCGGGGTATGGCTTGGCGGTAGCACAGGCACAGCATATCTGTCATGAACTGGAAAAGATACTGGAAGAAAAAGGCGTCAGCGTTAACTACGCCATTCATCCCGTAGCAGGCCGTATGCCGGGGCATATGAATGTGTTGCTGGCAGAAGCGGATGTGAGTTATGATAAATTAATGGAGATGGAACAGGCCAATGATGAGTTTAAAACCACCGAGGTGGTATTGGTATTGGGCGCCAATGATGTGGTGAATCCTGCGGCTAAAACGGATCCCGCTTCTCCTATTTACGGTATGCCAATACTGGAAGTGGAGCAGGCCAAAACAACCATCGTAAACAAACGCAGTATGAAACCCGGTTATGCCGGAATTGAAAATGAGCTGTTCTTTCAGCCAAAAACAAGTATGTTGTTTGGTGATGCAAAGAAAGTGCTGCAGGACCTGGTGGCGGAGATAAAGAACGTTTAACCCCCTCCGCCCCCTAAAGGGGGAACTTTAGGGTAAAAAGTTGCATGCCTCTTTTCTTTTTTGGAACAGTTTATTTAACCGCACCTTGATTGTCAATTATAAACTGCATTACATAATCCAGTTCCACATTGGCCCTGTGCATGGCATCCATGATCTCCTCACGGTTTACATTAGCCGCAAATCCTTTTTCCTTAAATCTCTTTTTCAGGCCTTTTAATTCCATGCCTTCGTAACCACCGGGGCGCATTAAACTGTAGGCATGCGTAAGACCGCTGAGTTCATCAAAAGCATAGAGCATTTTATCCATTTGCGTTTGTGGCTGCACACCAAAATGATTGGGACCATGACTGGCAATGGCCCGGATAATTTCCGGATCAATATGCCTGGCTTCCAGTTCTTCAATAATTTTTTTGCAATGCTGTTCGGGCCACTGGTCCCAGTCTGCATCGTGTAACAGGCCGGCCATTTCCCAACGCCATTGATCCGCTTCATTGAGATTTTCTTTTTCCGCTGCCCAGCATTTCATCAGGTGTGCTACCTGCTTCATGTGCAGTTGCAGGCGTTCGTTAGTTACCCACTCATGTAGTAATTGATGGGCTGATTCCCTGGAAAGTACCTTTCCGGCGTTTGCAGTATTGCCAAATTCGGAGCGGTGTAATAGTAAAGACATGATGTTGGTTTATAAAATGCAATAACGACATCAGCGAAAATAAAATTTATCCGCTAACTTCAACAACATAAAACCGCTGTATGAAAAAAATTTGCTGCCTTACATTACTCAGCCTTATCAATATTGCCGGATTTAGCCAGCAGGCAAACCTGTCCATTATTCCTGAGCCGGTGGAACTGATAAAAAAAGACAGCTTTTTTTTGTTACCCCGTACTATCTCTATCAGTGCCGATGTTACAAATAAAGCAGCCTACGAATTTGGAGGTGCCTATTTGATGAACAGGTTGAAGTCCAGTGCTGATTATGATGTGAACATCAGCAGCGAATCAAATAATGCAACCATTCAATTGTTGATCAACAAAAGCCCCGAAAGTCAATTGGGAAACGAAGGATATACACTTTCTGTAACCACCCGGGGTATCATCATAAAGGCCAATCAACCTGCCGGATTATTTTATGGCGTACAAACATTGCTGCAATTACTCCCCAAAGAAGTTGAAAGCAACAGCACACTAAAAAACATGAACTGGTCTGTACCCTGTGTGGAGATCACCGACTATCCCCGTTTTGGCTGGCGGGGTTTGATGCTGGATGTAAGCCGCCATTTTTTTACCAAGGAAGAAGTAAAACGTTTTATTGATGATATGGCCCGCTATAAGTTCAATTTGTTTCACTGGCACTTAACAGATGATGAAGGCTGGCGGATCGAGATAAAGTCATTGCCTAAATTGACGGAGATCGGCGCATGGAATGTAAAAAGGGTGGGGCAATTTGGGAAATTTTCAGAAATTAAGAGCGATGAACCAAAGGATAACGGGGGCTACTATACGCAGGATGAGATTAAAGAAGTGGTGCAATATGCAAAGGAACGTTTTGTGGAAGTGCTGCCGGAAATAGAAATGCCCGGTCATAGTATGGCAGCCATCGCATCCTATCCAGAACTTTCCTGTACACCAGGGGCAGATAAATACCGGGTGATCTCGGGCGAAAAATTTATTGAGTGGCCTGCAACAGGGCATTTTTATGGTTTGAAAGACAATACCCTTTGTCCTGCTAACGAAAAAGTATACCCCTTTGCAGAGAAAGTGATTACGGAAGTGGCAGCGCTTTTCCCTTTTCCCTACATCCATGTTGGTGGTGATGAATGCATCCAGAATTTTTGGGAAAAAAGCCCTGCGGTAAAAGCACTGATGAAGAAAGAGAATTTAAAAACGATGCTGGATGTGCAGGGATACTTTGAGAAGCGGCTGGAAAAGATCGTAGCCAGCAAAGGAAAAAAAATGATCGGCGGGGATGAAATTCTCGAGGCAGGCGTATCACCCACTGCCGCCATCATGAGCTGGCGTGGTACCAAGGGAGGAATAGAAGCTTCTAAGAAAGGCCATGAAGTGGTAATGAGTCCAACTACCTACGTTTACCTGGATTATATGCAGAGCGATGAGATTATGGAACCACGTGTATATGCCTCTCTTCGCCTTAGCAAAACCTATTCTTATGAACCGGTGTCTGAAGGCATTAATGAAAAATTAGTAAAGGGGATACAGGGGAATATATGGACGGAGCAAATATACAATTTCAGGCAGGTGCAGTATATGGCCTGGCCAAGGGCATTTGCTATCAGCGAAACTGCCTGGTCGCCGTCTGCAAAAAAAAACTGGAGTGGCTTTGTTGGAAAAGTGGAAGACCATTTTGAAAGATTTGCTATAGCTGAAAAAAAGTATGCTCCCAGTATGTACGATCCTGAATTTAAGGTGGCCCAAAATGCAAAAGGAGAACTAACGGTAAGCCTTAGCACAGAAATAGAAGGATTGGATATCTACTACAGCTTTGACAATTCCTATCCGGATTATTTTTATCCAAAGTATACAGGTGCTGTATCAGTACCTATTGATGCCACACTGATGAGGGTGATCACCTACCGGGGCAAACAGCCTGTTGGCAGGATGAATAATATGCCGGTTGCTGAACTGAAAAAAAGAGTGGCCAGGAAAAAATAAGCGGGTGGTTACTTGCTTAAAAAATCAATGATCAACGGAAATTCTTTTTCTGGCTCTTCCACCTGTGGATTGTGACCGCTTTTTTCAAACATTACAAACTGTGCCTGCGGGCAGTATTTTTTATACTGCACCTGCATCCAGGGAACAGCTACCCGGTCGTAGCGGCCTGCAACAATCAACACAGGCATTTTAAGTGTTTTTAATTTTTGTCTTACATCATACCTGCCGATATCACTGGTTACAATAAAATCACCATCTGGCCCCACCATCTGGTAGTAAAGTTTTACATTAAATGGATTGGGATAAGCCTTTCTTTTGCCCCGGCTTACAAACTTATCAGGATTATAGGCATATAGAAATCCATACGGAACCTGTCCATAAATTTCCTGGTGGTTGTTACTGCTGCTGATGGATCCTTTCTTTCTTGCGGCCATCAACTCTTTCCACACTTCAGGATAATTGGTTTTTATTTCGTGGTTGCTGTTATCACAGTTCTCCTGCCACATGGCTCCACTATGAAAACCATTGGCAATGATCAAATGAGATACGTTGTTGCCGTACTTCAATGCATAGCTTTGCGCCACCAGGCTGCCATAGGAGTGCCCAAGAAGACTGATCTTATCGAGGTTAAGCACTTTTCTTAAACCCTCAATATCCTCCACATCCCGGCTGATAGTATATTGTTTTGTATTGGTAGCAGTATCAGATTTCCCCCTGCCAAAAGCATCGTAGTAAATTAATTGAATATTACCTTTCCTTGATAAAGAGTCAAAGCCCCGGTAAGCCAGATGGTTTCCACCTGGTCCGCCAGGGATGATGATCAGCGGTTCACCGGTTCCAACAACCACCACCCACAATTTTGCGCCATTTACAGTGTAATACTGTCCATCGGTCCAGCTATCGGGAAAGGCAGTGGTATCTGTGCTTTGAGAATAGGCACGGAATGATACAACAATGATCAGCAAAAAAAATATCTTTTTCATACGCATCCTGTATTTGACTGGAAATGTACGAAAGAGATAAGGAATGCAAACAGCTTTACCTTTTAGTGGCAAAATCCGAATGCAACAGATTAACCTGCTTTGTAAGATTCTATATCAACCCAGATCTTTTCCCTGCTTTCTTTTGTATAAGCCTTTAACCAGTTTCTGAACCTGTCAGAAAAGCTTACCGGGTTGGTTTCGGCGATCAGCGACTTCATTTTATCGCAATTAAAGATCTCGTTGAAAGAGTTGTTGGCTGGATTGGTAATGTTGTTAGATTCCATAAGACAGTTTTTATTGTTATGAATTACTATTCCTTGACATTTGCTTTTTCTCATCCAGGTACACACTGATAACGGTGCCAATAAATGCAGCGATCAAAAAAACATGCACTGCCGGGCTTGCTTCGATCAGCATATAACACAATGCCCAAATAACTGCGGCTATAACAGAAGAAATAAAAATAATGTTACTCATAGTGGACAAATTTTAACAGGGAAGTAAAAAAAATGTGCCACTATCAGCAGGAGAAATGCTAATTCTTTCAAACCCTATACTGCAAAGGTTTTGACATGGCCAGCTATTTGGATGCCCGTATTCACGCCACAATTACCCTTGAGCATTTTTTTCCCCGAAAGTGGAAATTAAAACCATCCCGTTATTTTAAACTAACTGGACAAAGGCAGTTATTGCAGTTTGTCTAATAAATAGAGGTAGGGTTTATGTACGTGGTGTATAAAGGCATTGACCTTGCTGTCGGGAAATTGCTGGTAATATGCTTCGTCGGCAAGCAGGGTGATGCAGTTGCCTGTTCTAACATAGTTCATATTCTCCATGTACTGCGGCGGCTCAAATCCCGGCAGTGATTTTACAAGCATCTTACCTACCCGTTTACCTAAATTTTTACAATAGTATTTCATGGCCTTTCTTGTTTTCCGGTCCATTTTATTGTACACAATTTTTAATACAAAACTTTTTGGGAAACCCATTTTTTTGATCACTGATCTGGCGTTAACAAACGGGTTGGTGGTATTAAAGTCGCTGAGTGTTTGAATGGAGAAAGGCGTTTCGGGCACCCAATCGGCGCTGTTCACCACATTATATGCCCAGCCCTGTTGGGTAAGCGCCTCGTAATCGTAGGCAAAATAAAGGTTGCCGGGTTTAGGGGCGGCACTACAATAGGTTTTCCATTGTATATCCTGCGGAAGCAGGTTTTGTTTTTGAAGATGGCATAAATGAGCAGTGAGTAAATAGGCTAACGCACCTCCCTGGCTGTGACCAGTTACATAAAAATTTTTTACACCGGTCTTATACAATGAATCGATCTTAGGCAGCATGTCACGGCTTAAAAAGGCCAGGCCCAGCAGCCAGCCAACATGCACGGTGGCCCTTGGGTTATTGGCCAGTTGATATTTGAATGTATAATCATTGGCCACTTTTAATTCTCCGGTGGCAGCCACCATGGCCGAATAAAAATTCTCCAGCCAGCTCAATCCATTTTGCGTGGTACCACGGATACTGATCACAGCCCTGTTGTTATCATCTTTCCATAGATCCCATAGGTTATCAAGCCCCATTGGGTTGCTCTGGTAGATCATTTTAAATTTTGCCGGCTCCGGAAACTGCTTGTAGTAACCGGCATTGGCTGTTGTACGGGCAGAAACATACATCAGTTCCCTGTATTCTTCCTTATCAAAACCTGGTTGTAATTTTTGTGCTGTGACCGTTACGGCAAAAAAATGCAGTATTACAAATAAGCGTTTTGTCATACGTGTTAGTTTGGGTGGCTATTTTATTTTTTTGAAAATCTCATTACAGCTATATCACCCATGATCAGGGTGAGTGTGTTTTCGTTCACATTATATGAGGTGACTGTTTTTAATGTTCTGAAAAACACCGGTTCGCCATTTCCTTCGCAGGCCATCATGGTGCTGAGCGCATCGCCAAAATGTATTGTATTTCCTTCCGCCTTCACTTTTATGCTGTATCCGTTGCAACTACCGTTACCTGTTGCTTCTTCTGCAGGGAAATTAAAACGAATACTGGGTTTTTTATCAGGGAACAGTCCTTCAAAAGCAATCTTTGGCCCTGAGATATAATTGAGTTCCCAGGTGCCGTTGAGTTGGAGCTCCTCATTCGTGCCTGCTTTATGTTGTGCTTTAAAAGTGGCAGAAAGATGTTCTTTGCTGAAAAGTTTTAATACATCAGCATCAATATACCAGCGTGTGATCACCGGCAGCATTGATAAAAAAGAAGTTTCGATTTTATGGGCGTTGTTATCAATACAGGCCATTTTTGTGGTAGTAACTGATGAAAAGATCAATCCCGCATTTCCAGGTAATTCAAACTGCCCCGATAACCTGTTACAGCCGGTATGTCCGCTTACCAGTCTGGATTCACCCTGCTGGGTAAAGACCAGCATCGCTTTAGAATCAGCAGGAATCGTTGTACCATCCAGGAAATGGAGCTTCCAGTCGGTTTGGTACAATATGGTACTGAGGCTGTCTTTTATGCGATACAGGGCTGCGGTAGACTTTGTGTTGCTGCAACCACTTTGCAGCAGTATCAAAAATAAAACTGTTGATGCTAGACTAAAACATTTCATGTTTCTCTTTTTGGTGTACAAGATGATTGGGTCTTTTCTTTTGCACAGCGGGTTTCTTTATTAATTGTTAAGATATCCGCGGCAGTGATCGTGTGAGAGGTAAGCAACAGTTTTATCAACCGTTAACAAGATATACAAACAGGCCAGTAATCTGTTCATTTTGTTGAACTTTTATTTGCTGATATTTGCCAAAAAAAATCTTTGCCGTTACCAGCTTCTTTTATTGAATCCATACAACAGGTGCAGGGCTTTTCTAAAGAAGCGTTTGAAGAGGTGCATGCAAGTGGTGCAACAATAACTTCCGTGAGGATGAACCCATTTAAAAAATGCAGTAGTCAGTATCCGGTATTTAATGTTCAGGTGAGTACTATTCCCTGGAGTTCGAATGGTTTTTATTTGAGCGAAAGGCCGTCTTTTACGGCTGATCCCCTTTTTCATGCAGGTGCTTACTATGTACAGGAGGCCAGCAGTATGTTTTTGGAAGCAGCAGTCAGTCAAACCGTTGATCTCTCTCAACCCATCAAAGTACTTGACCTGTGTGCAGCACCGGGAGGCAAGTCCACGTTAATACAATCTCTGATAAGCGCAGACAGTGTATTGGTAAGTAATGAGGTGATAAAAACCAGGGTGAATATATTGTCGGAGAACATGACCAAGTGGGGCGCCGCCAATGTGATCGTTACAAACAATGATGCAAAAGATTTTCAGCGCCTGCCCGGGTATTTTGATGTGATAGTAGTGGATGCTCCCTGCAGCGGCAGCGGCTTGTTTCGCAAAGATCCGGAGGCCATCAATGAGTGGAGCCCACAGAATGTACAACTCTGCAGCCAGCGCCAGCAACGGATACTGGCAGATGTATTGCCGGCATTGAAAGAAGGCGGTGTTCTGATCTATTCAACCTGCTCTTATAGCGAGGAAGAAGATGAACAGATTGCCGACTGGCTGGTGGATGCGTTTGATGCGGAAAGTTTAAGGTTAAAGGCTGAAGCAACCACTGGTATAACAGAAACGCAATCATTTAAACACAAAGCGTTTGGTTATCGTTTTTATCCCGATAAAGTGAAAGGGGAAGGATTTTTTATTGCGGCTTTTAAAAAAGGAAGTGATCAGTTACCTGCTGCAAAAACAGGAAAGCAAAAAGCCAAATCCGGGATGCTGACTATAAAAGATACTGAAGCTTTGAAACCGTTTTTAAAAAATGCCGCCGGTTATTTTTTCTTTAAACAAAATGACGAAGTGATTGCCATGCCGAAGGCGCTGGAGGATGAATTGGCTGCTATCCAAAATGCACTCTATATAAAAAAAGCGGGTGTAAAAATGGGCGCTGTTATCAGGAATGAACTGATACCCGATCATGAACTGGCTGTAAGCAATATCATTGATGAACAGGTGGCTTGTATTGAAACGGATGAAGCCACCGCCTTGCAATACCTGCGCAAACAGGAAATACAACTGGATACTTGGTTAAAGGGCTGGGCGTTGATCACATTTAAACAGCATCCGCTGGGCTGGTTGAAAATTTTACCCAATCGCATCAATAATTACTACCCTAAAGAATGGCGGATATTGAATAAATAAATTCTAATCCATCGTTAAAAAATAACCTGTTCCGGTATAATAGTTGCCACTAAGCAAGTTATTTCCCATCTTTGCCACCGGTAAAAATGAAAAACATGAAGCGTATTCTGATCGTATTATTTTTAGCGCCCTTATTGGTGGCTGCACAAACCAAGCCTTTGATAATAGAAGGTACGGCTCCCAATCTATATCTTACGCATACGGTTGCCCCAAAAGAAAATTTTTACAGCATCGGCCGTTTATACAATATCAGCCCTAAAGAAATAGCCCCCTTTAATAAACTGGAAATTGAAAAAGGACTGAATCTTGGCCAGGTGATCAAGATACCCGTGAGTAATAATTTTTCACAGGATGGAGTGGCTGCACCGGATGAAGCGCTGGTGCCCTTGTACCATGTGGTGAAAGAAAAAGAAGGGCTGTATAGAATTGGTACTGCGTATAACAAACTGCCGGTGGCAACATTAAAGACATGGAATTCTATTTCCGGTGATGCGGTGAATAATGGCACCAGGCTAATAGTTGGATATTTAAAGGTAAAAAAGGAGCTGTCAGCATTGTCTTCAATGGCTAAAACGCCCACTGTGGCGGCTGCACCAACTCCTGCTAAGGAGGCAACCAAGCCGGATATCGTAAAAAAAGAGCCTGAAAAAAAGCCGGAAGTAAAAACAGTGAAAGAAGAGCCTGTTGCTGTTGTTAAGAAGGAGGAAAAGCCGGTGGTGGCCGAACCTGTTCCTGTTAAAACAACGCCGGTTGTACTCAGGAGTGAGGATAAGCCATTGGCAGAATCCCGTAAAGCCAAAAATTTCAACGGGGGCTTTTTTAAGCCTGTTTTTTCTGAACAGGCCAAGGGCGCTGACCTCGATAATGAAAATGGTACGGCTGCCGTTTTTAAAAGCACCAGTGGCTGGGAAGATGGGAAATATTATTGCCTGCACAATGAAGCCTCTCCTGGCACTATTGTAAAGATCACCAGCCCCGCTACCGGAAAATCGGTGTATGCCAAAGTGCTGGATGTAATGCCAGCCATTAAACAAAATGATGGGGTGTTGATCCGACTGAGTAATGCCGCTGCAGCAGAACTGGGGCAGGACGCCGGCAAATTTGACTGCACCCTCAGTTTTACAAAATAAATCCCTTTCTTTGCGGGCGCTTTAATCAATTAAATTCACCCGTAAATAAAACCTGATGCGGTTCCTTTTTTTACCATTCCTGCTGTTCGTTGCGTTCAGCAGTTCAGCACAATCTGATCTTCCAACTTATATTCCTGCAAATGGCCTCGTAGGCTGGTGGCCGTTTAGTGGCAATGCCAATGATAAAAGTGGCAACGGTAACAATGGGTCGGTTACCAATGCCCAGCTTTCGGCTGACCGCTTTGGTAATCCCAATGCGGCCTATCTTTTTAATGGATATGACAGCCAAATAGATGTATTTGACGCCGCTTCTTTAAGAGTAAGGCACATTACCATTTCCGCATGGGTTAAATCTTATGATTTGAGCCGCATCAACCAGGTGGTTTATAAAGGCAGTATGATGGCCAACGGCGAGCAATATGCTTTAACCATGACGGAAAACGGCAAATATCATGCATCCGTTAAGGTCAACAGCGGTTGTCAGACTGCACTGGGTTGGGCCGGAGCGAATATCCCCGATGGCGCAATTGCCGACAGTAGCTGGTATCATATCGCCATGACTTATGATGGTACCACATTCAGTTTATATAAAAATGGAGTTCTTGATACAGCAGTTGCTGTTTCAGGCCCCATCGACAGCTGTATTGGCGGAGGCCTTCGTTTTGGTTATGATCACCTGCGCTGGGCTCCTATAAGTACAGGCAATAGTATGAATGGTCTTATTGATGATATTGGTATCTGGAACAGGGCACTTTCTGCCCAGGAGATTACACAATTAAATTTTGCCAGTGCTTCTGATTGTGGTTATGGCAAATTGGGTGTGAACGTTTGTAAACCTCAAAGAAACCTGCATGTAAAAGACGTGATGAGGCTTGAGCCAAGAACAACCGCACCGGAAAATGCATCAGAAGGTGATCTTTATTATGATGCCACTTTACATAAATTAAGGGTGTATGATGGCACCGCATGGCAGAATTGCTGGTAATACTTTAAAAAAAAGATGCGATATAAGAAAACCCCCGGAATTGCTTCGGGGGTTTTTGTATAGGTAAGATCAGAAGATCTGTTATGGAAAAATACCCAGCTCTGCATAGCTGGTGGCCACTTTATTGATGGCACTCACATAGGCGGCTGTACGCATATCGGGTATGGCAGGATTGCTTTTCCAGATATCCATGATCTCCCTGGTGGCGCTGATCATGGTTTCTTCCAGGCCACTGTGTACCAGGTCCTGCTCATCCGCACCATGTACAATAGCAGCTTTTTCCTTTTCGCCCATTTGCTTGCCGGTTAATCCCTGTATCTGGTCAATGATCTTCATGTTCATGTTTTCATTAAAGCGCTTTTCCATGCGGCCATAACGTACATGACTAAGGTTTTTCAGCCATTCAAAATAACTCACCGTAACACCGCCGGCGTTGAGGTACATATCGGGCACGCATAAAATTCCTTTTTGAACAAACACCTCATCTGCTTCTGGTGTGCAGGGGCCGTTAGCCGCTTCACCAATGATCTTTGCCTTTATCCTGGAGGCGTTTTCACCATTGATCACATTTTCCAAAGCTGCAGGAATTAAAATATCACATGCCAGTTCCAGTGCGTCGGTTGTTTTTTCCAGGTTAGTGGCACCGGGAAAATTGGTAACGTTACCTGTTTTTTGTTTGTGTTGAAACACTTCATCTTCATTCAAACCGTCGGCACAGTAAATAGCGCCGTTGTGTTCTGCAATGGCGATAACCTTGGCACCGCCTTCACGGAAGAATTTAGCTGAATGATAGCCTACATTACCCAGGCCTTGTACAATTACTGTTTTTCCTTCAATACCAGTTGTAAGACCCAGTTTTGCCATTACATCCGGCATGCTGCATACCTCACGGATACCAAAGAACACGCCTAAACCAGTGGCTTCTTTACGGCCACGAACACCACCTTGTGTGATAGGCTTACCCGTTACACAACCGGCAGCGTCAATTTCTCCTGGTTTTAATGAAGCATAGGTATCCACGATCCAGGCCATTTCTTTTTCACCTGTGCCATAATCAGGCGCAGGTACATCGATGCCCGGGCCAATAAAATTTTTCTTTACCAGTTCTGATGTATACCGGCGGGTGATCTTTTCCAGTTCATATACGCTGTATTTATGCGGATTGATCTTGATACCGCCTTTGCCACCACCAAAAGGAACATTTACTATAGCGCATTTATAGGTCATCAGTGAGGCAAGCGCCATCACTTCATCCTGGTTTACTTCATCACTGAAACGGATACCTCCTTTGCAGGGGCTTTTGTGCTGACTGTGTTGCACCCGGTAGGCTTCAATCACTTCAATGGTGCCATTATCCCGCTTTACAGGGAAACGCATCTGGTACACACTGTTGCAGGCTTTAATTTGTTCAAGGATACCAAGATCCCACTTGGTGAATTTAGCGGCTTTGTCAAAGCTCATTTCCACAGAGTGAAAAAAGCTGTACTCTTTGTTTGCTGACATAACTTTTTTGTTTAATTAAGCAATCGTTGTTTTTTAATAGCTGCTGGCAAGAAGCTATGTTAATTATGAAGAACTATTAAGAATTTTTAAATGATGATTTTGTATGATCGAGATGATTGTTATGATTTGCTTATTGCATTTTGCCAATTGCCACCTTTGCCTCTTTGATTCTTTGATTTCTTGCCAATTGCCTATTACCTGTTACCTTCCTTCTCCACATTACTTACCTTCCTGTCTACCCGCCACACATACAGGAACAGGCCAATTAAGATGGTTAGACAAACGGCCACCACAATGTATATCTTTCCATTACTCCGCATCGCATCCGCCATTTCCACTGTATCATCCTGTGCAAATAAAACAGAAGCGTTGCATACCATCACTAAAAACAAAAATAATTTTATAACAATTTTCATTTCCTTTATTTTTTTGCTTTTACCGGTTGGGTAAGTAATGACCGGTCATTGATTAGTTGTAGCCGTATGTTCAACGTTGCGATCCACACACCCAGCAGGGTCCAGCCTATCACCGCAGGATAAAATACCATCCTTAAGCGGCTGTCAATATCCTTAAAGTTAAGTGCCGGATTACCACTATCGCCGCCTTTGCCGCCGGGGTGCAGGCTGCCTTCAACGATCCTGGGGATGATAAACATGGTGACAAAAAGCATTACATACGCAAAGATGCTGTACACAGCGCTTATCCTTGCCCGTTTGTCGATATCCGTAAAAGAACTTCTCAATACAAAATACGCCCCGTAGATCAATAATCCAATAGCGGCAAAGATCAGTTTGGGTTCTCTCAGCACACTGCTGAAGCTCTGGCCCTGGTCGCTCACCCAGGTAACCGACACCCAGATAAAGCCGGTGATATAGCCCAGTATACCAAGGTACGTACCCATGGAAGCAAAGTGCCGGGCATAGATATCGTCTTTAAAATTAAAACCCCGGAGGTACCGGATACTGTAATAAAAACTGATACTGAAAAGGATGGTCATAGAAAACCACATGGCCACATGAAAGTACAGGTTGCGGATGGTTTCGTTGAGAATATGCTTGTGCGGTACATCCATTAAAAAGCCGCCCACAATGGTATATACCAGCAAGACAAAAGATGCTATTTTCCACCAGCTTTTATGCACGCAAACCCAATTTTTAATAGAGTGGCGCAAAGGTAGGGTAAAGGGGAAAATGGGGAAAGATTATTTTGAACAGCGGAGATGCTATTTAACAAACCTTATACCTGCACTATCGGTAACATTCTTGTTCTGAATAAGCTCCGGGAGAACTTTTTTGTATTCGTCTGCATCCCATTGGTACTTAAACCCGGATGTGTATTGTTCAATTGTCTGAATAAACCCCGCCTTTTTTCTCCATACTTGAATGCTGTCTGTATTTACCAGGGATAGAGCGTCCATTTGTTTTTATATTGCATCAATTGTGTGCCATAATACTGCCTGCGGTTATTCCTCATATTGATCCTGTCTTCCAGCATGCCCAGATTGACAGATGGGTAACCTTTATTTTTAACTGCTTCTACAAATGCCGGGTAGTATTTTTCCTGAATAGATAGCGGTGCATGTTGTATCACAATTTTGATAGCCTGTGAAACTTTAAAACCAGCCTGTTGATAATTGGGGATCCCATAGCGGTCAATGAATTTTGTCACTGTTTCAAGATTAACCGAATCAAGAATGGCTTGTTCTTTTTCATAGCGATGTAACATATCCTGATCCTCAATGCTCCTGTATCGCTGATCATCCTGCCACACTTTGGTAAAAATGGGCACCCACTGTTTCATCGAGTCTGGCATTTGGTCAAAAAGAATTTCAGGTACCGAACCCATCAGCTTTAATTTTTGGGCATGCCTGTCTTCCATTTCTTTTTTTTTATTATCGCAGCCTGTGCTAAACGGGAAAACAAACAATAAGATCAACAGGAATAATTTCATATAACCAAGAGTTAAAAAAGATGCTTGCCATATTTATTCCTTCCACAAATAAGGAAACAGCACCATTGCCATTGCAATCACCAGGGCATCCAGCCCAACGATCAATGCTGCCAGGTGTAATACAGCCCCATCCTTAAAGATCTCATTAAACGCCGTTCTGCTCAGTTGCATCAGCAACAGTAATAGTGGAAGTATTACCGGGAAACCCAGGATGGCCATAAGTGCAGCATTATGGCTGGCCTTGGCAGCAATGGCACTCATTAAAGTAAATACGAGGCTGATACTGGCACCGCCCAAAATAACGATCACAATAAATTTCCCCGCATTCATTAAAGGAGCATCAATAAAAACAGCATACAGCAACAGGCTGATCAAACTCATCAACAGCATCAGTATCAGGTTGTACATCAGTTTGGCCAGGATAAAAGCACCTGGTGATACAATGCTGTAATAGTACAGCATGCGGCCCCTGCTCTCCTGCAAAAAACTTTTGGCTACTGCGTTCACACAAATAAATAACTGGATCACCCAAAACAAACCATTCCATACTGCGGCATCCATTTCTTTAACGGATAAAGACAAAACAAAAATGGTGGAAGCGATATACAGCAATATGCCATACAAAGTATGCTGTTGCCTCAGTTCAAGCAACAGGTCTTTTTTAAGTAAATGGAATACTGTTTTTGTCATTGCGTTGCAAGATATATCATACAGGCATTTCTTTACATTATTCAGTTCCTCTGCTATCGTACATTTACGAAGCCCGTTATGGAAAACCCTTGATCTGCGTGATATATGCCACAAGTTCTGCACAAAAACTGAAAAATGTGCAGTATCGCATAATCCAAATAAAAAAATGTGTATATATTCAGGTCTTATTTACTAAAAACTAAAACTCAACGCTTATGAAAAAACTGGTAATGGCCATCGTGTCATTTTCATTTTTACAGGCAGTATCAGCGCAGGATGGCTGGAGCCGCAGGTCAACAGCTGCAGGTATTACTCCTGACAAAGCCGCTTCAAGGCTAAGTTTTCCAAAGCAGTTTCAATTATTCAATCTGAACAGCGAAACGCTGCGGCAAAAACTATTTAACGTAGTGGACAATGCCGTGTCACATTCGGCCATCGTTTCTTTACCCAATGCAGATGGCGTGATGGAGCAGTTTGAAATTTTTGAAGCATCTAATTTTGAACCGGCATTACAGGCACGTTTTCCTCAGATACGTGCATTTTCCGGCAGAGGTGTTTCTGACCCATCGGCCATGCTCAAACTCAGCTATTCACCGCAGGGTGTGCAAACCATGGTGATCCGGTCAAATGACAAGGCAGCAGAATTCATGGAGCCCTATTCAGCAGATCATACGGTGTATGCAGTATATACATCACAAAGAACCCCGGGTAAACTTCCCTGGAGCTGCAGTACCGTTGATGAAAGAATGGCATCAGGCCTGGATGAACAGGTAAACAATACCGGCGTTACAGCAAGAAGCGGCGGCGATCTCAAAACAATGCGTTTAGCCCAGTCCGTTACTGCTGAATATTCCAATTATTTCGGCGCTACCAGTGCCGCACAGGTTGGGTTGGTATTGGCAGCAGTAAATGCCACCATGACCCGTTGTAATGGCGTGTATGAAAAAGACCTGGCATTGCATTTAAACCTTGTTTCAAATACAACCAGTGTATTTTACTATACAGCATCCAGTGATCCTTATTCAAATGCCAACACCGGTGCAGGTGGTGCATGGAATGGAGAGCTACAGAGTACCCTTACTTCTGTAATTGGTGAAGCCAACTACGATGTCGGTCACCTTTTTGGTGCCAGCGGCGGTGGTGGCAATGCCGGCTGTATTGGATGCGTTTGTACCAATGGTTCCAAAGGCAGCGGATATACTTCACCGGCAGATGGCATACCACAGGGTGATAATTTTGATATTGATTATGTGGTGCATGAAATAGGCCACCAGCTGGGTGCCAACCATACTTTTTCAATGAGCAATGAAGGAACAGGCGTAAATAAAGAACCGGGTTCCGGTATCACCATCATGGGATATGCAGGTATCACTTCTTACGATTGTGCTGCACATTCCATTCCGTATTACCACCAGGCCTCTATTGCACAGATACAATCTAACCTGGCAACCAAAACCTGCCCGGTAACTGTTACAATAGCCAATGCAACTCCGGTGGTAGGTACTTTAACCAATTATACTATTCCAAGAAGTACGCCTTTTGCATTAACCGGTTCGGCAACAGATGCCAATGCCGGCGATGTGCTCACCTACAGCTGGGAGCAGAATGATAATGCTTCGTCTTCTCAAACCAATGCCAGCAGCAGGGCAAGTGCCACTAAAACATCCGGACCTAATTGGGTGTCTTTTGCACCAACCACATCTCCTGTAAAATACTTTCCACGGTTAGCAACCATACTTGCTGGCGGAACAACCACAGGTCCATTAACTGGCGGAGATGCCACCATGGTAACGGAAGCGTTGAGTTCTGTTGCAAGAACACTCAACTTCAGGTTAACAGTAAGGGATAATGCACCGTATATTTCAACTGCACCTTACAGTGTGGGACAAACGCAGTTCAGGGATATGGTGGTTACAGTAAGCAGCGCCTCCGGACCTTTTGCAGTAAGTGTACCCAACACCGCAGTGTCTTATGCAGGCAATTCAACACAAACCATTACCTGGGCTGTTGCCAGCACCACTGCTTCACCCGTGAGCTGTGCCAATGTAAAAATTTCATTGAGTACAGATGGAGGACAAACCTTTCCAACGGTGTTGGCTGCCAGCACGCCAAACGATGGCACCGAGGCATTGGTAATTCCTAATACACCAACAACAACAGCCAGGATAAAAGTGGAAGCAGTAGGTAACATCTTCTTTGATATCTCCAACGCAAACTTTACCATCACTGCAGGTTCTTCCTGTGGTACTGCAACAGGGCTGGCTTCTTCTGCCATTACTACAACAAGCGCCACCGTTAGCTGGGCTGCTGTAAGCGGTGCAACAAGCTATGCAGTGGATTATAAATTGAATTCATCTGCAACCTGGACAAGTTTTGCTGCTGCACAAACCGGTACAACAGCCAACTTCACTGGTTTAACTTCAGGAAGTTTGTATGACTGGAGGGTGACTGCAACCTGCGCTTCAGGTACAGGTGCAGCAGCTACAGCACAGTTCAGCACACAGGTAGTATGTGTGGCACCAGCAGGATTGTCATCCACACCGGGTGCTACAAGCGCCACCGTTAGCTGGTCAGCAGTAAGCGGCGCTTCAAGTTATGCAGTAGAATATAAATTGAATTCTTCTGCTACCTGGACAAGTTTCTCCACAGCACAAACAGGAACGTCTGCAAATCTTACCGGTTTAACAGCGGCTTCTTTGTACGACTGGAGAGTGAGTGCCACATGTCCTTCCGGAACCACATCAGCAACCGCTGCCCAGTTTACAACAACTGAAGTGCCGGTATGTGCTGCACCTGCAGGATTGTCATCCACGCCTGCGGCCACAACAGCTACCGTTAGCTGGACTGCAGTAAGCAGCGCCGTTAGTTATGCAGTGCAATACAAATTAAATACTTCTGCCACCTGGATCAATTTCTCTACAGCTCAAACGGGAACAACTGCCAGCCTAACTGGTTTAACAGCGGCTTCCTTGTACGACTGGAGGGTAACAACCAATTGTGCGTCTGGTTCAAGCACAGCAACAGCTGCCCAGTTCACCACTTTGACGGCTCCAACATGCCCGGGAGTGTATGATGTAAGTACGAATGGTACTGCTGCCGGCGCTGCCACCATTCCTTTTAATACAGATATTAAAGGATTGATCAGCCCCACAGGCGATAATGACTACTACAAATTTGTGATCACAACAGGCGGCACGGCCACGCTCACGCTTACAACCTTACCTGCCGATTACGATGTGCGTTTGTACAGCAGCAATGGCACCACGCAGCTGGCTATTTCTCAAAATGGAAGCACCAGCAGCGAAACCATTACACGTACTTACACTGCAGGCACTTATTTTGCTAGAGTGTATGGATACAATGGGGCTAACAATGCCTCCACTTGTTATACGCTAAGGGTAGCGTTGGGTACTGCTTCGAGAGAGGCAGAAATCACACAGGCCATCAGCAGTAAAAAACTGTTGACAGTTTATCCTAATCCAGTACAGAATACGCTTAATATTAACCTCACTGGTTATGAAGGTGTTTCTTCAGTAAACCTGCTAGATGTGAATGGAAGACTGGTAGCATCTCAGCGGACTGCACAGGTAAATTCGAAAATGGATATTTCAAAACTGGCAAAAGGTGTTTACCTGGTAAGAGTAATAACTGCCGGCGGTGAAGTATTAAATGCAAAAGTTGTGAAACAATAATTGCAGGATAAATAATGAAATGAAAACGGGTGGCTAAAAACCACCCGTTTTTTAATTTACTCCGGTTCGTTATTTCCGGGAGGATATATTTATTCATCAAACAACCAGTACCTGTTTATAAATATCCAGCCATCTCTGTTTGATATTGTTGTGCGATCACCCTGGCTTCTTCTGCAAAGTTTTCGCCAGTACCAGCATAAATAATGGCACGGCTGGCATTTACCAACAATCCACAATCCTTATTCTTGCCATACCTGGTCACTTCATCGAGGCTGCCACCCTGGAAGCCCACGCCAGGCACCAGTAAAAAGTGATCAGGGATTATGCCACGTATATTTTCTAATTCATGCGCCTGGGTGGCACCTGTTACAAACATCAGGTTTTCTTCGGTACCCCATTCGCTCACCGTTTGCAATACCCTTTCATCCAAATGTTCGCCACTATTCAATGGTTGCATTTCAAAATCGGCCGCTCCTTTGTTACTTGTCAATCCCAGCACAATCGCCCATTTACCTTCGTATTCTAAAAAGGGTCTAATGCTATCTTCACCCATATAAGGCGCAACCGTGATAGCATCAAAATGCATTGTTTCAAAAAATGCTTTGGCATATTGGGAAGAGGTGTTGCCAATATCACCCCGTTTGGCATCGGCAATAGTAAAATGTTCAGCCGGGATGTAATCCACTGTTCTTTCCATGATCTCCCAACCCTTCCAGCCCAATGCTTCATAAAAGGCGGTGTTGATCTTGTATCCTGCACACAGGTCTTTTGTGGCATCTATAATGGCTTTGTTAAATTCAAAGATGGCATCAGGATGACTTTGCAGATGTTTCGGGATTTTAGTAAGATCGGTATCAAGGCCAACCAGCAAGTAGGACTTTTTTTCTTGTATCTGTTCAGTAAGTTGTTTTCTTGTCATGTGCACAAAGTTATGAAGTTTGAATACTGATTGCTATGATTGGAGTGATTGAGACAGTACGGCATCCAAAGTATACTGATCATTTTAACCTGCGATCCATTTCGTCCGCTATCATCACCGAATGATCATCACCTCTTTTTCTCAATTGTTCAATGATATTTTTTTGCGAGGCTTCATCCCTGTTCTGGCTTAGTTTAAACACATTGTCAATACTTTCCACTTCAATCGTAAAACCCACAATGGCCTTCATCATATGGTCAATATATTCCTGTGGCAGCTTGTCAAATGCGCCTGCTGATTGCGTTCCTTCAAATTTATCAGACACTGCTTTTACTGCATCACGTGTTTCCACTTCATTCATAAAACGCATGGTTCCTTTGGCATGAACGGTCATATAATTCCAGGTGGAACCCACACCTGGGTTAGTGTACCAGCTGGCGCTTACAAAACAATGCGGCCCGGTAAACAGCACCAGTACCTGGTTGTTCTTTTCAAATGCCAGGTGATGATCCGTTTTCCGCATCATATGCCCTTGCAGAAAAATTCTATCCTGATCCATTGTGATCTCCAAAGGCAGCTGAGTGGCAACAGGATATTTTTCGCCAGTGCCGGTAAGGATGGCAAAGGGATTGGCCTGCATAAAAGCGATCACCTTTTCCAGATCTTGTTCTGTGTAGTAGGGGAATTTGTACATGGCTATCTTAATTGAAAATTCTCAATCAGGTAAAACGTCTTTCTCCATTCTTGTCTGCACAATAAACTGTTTGATGATGGGAATTGATAATCCAGCATTCTATTTCATGGTTATTACTGATAACCTGGGTAGTGTATGTCCTGGCACTTTCAAATGAATCAAAAACCTTAAACAAGCTTTCAGTTTTGTCACCACTTTTAAATAATGTCAAGTCAGTTTTTATAACATGACCTGTGGCAAGTTTTGCGTGACCTGATGCCAACTGCCAGGGTTCTAAAATGAGATGGTACATGCTGCCATTTTAGTTAAGTAACTTGACTATGGCATTTTCCACTTCATCGCTGTTCCATTTACTTTCAATGTTATCTGTATTCATCACCTGCTGCATAATGGTTTCCTGTTTGATACTGTTTTTCAACGCCTCACTATATCTTATGTGCGGACTAAAAGTTACCTGTGCATAAGCAGGAGTCCATTTACCGGGATGCTTTTTACTAAAGGCCGCTTCAATTTTTTTCTGTAATAAAAATTTAGGATCGCCTACTTTATCCCTCATCTCTACAAAATTATTTAGCGCCAGTTCAGCAATGGCATCAGCATCAGGTTTTCTCAAAGTTTGATATTCATCTAAGATGAGATTCCAGTCTTCATGATGTTTATCAATCAGTTCATTCAACACCCGGCAGTCTTCAAAACCGCAATTCATGCCCTGCCCAAAGAATGGAACAATGGCGTGTGCCGCATCACCAATTAATGCAAACTTATCTTCCCTCACCCATGGGAAACATTTTACTGTAACCAATGACGAAGTAGGATTAGCAAAGAAGTCGTCAGCCAATGTGGGCATTATTTCATAAGCATCAGCAAAAGTTGCTTTGAAAAATGTTTCTACTTTATCTTTTGTATCTAAACTTTTAAAAGAAGGTTCACCCTCGAAAGGAAAAAATAACGTGCAGGTAAAACTGCCATCCATATTGGGCAATGCGATCAGCATATAGTTTCCTCGCGGCCATATATGCAGCGCATTTTTCTCCAGTAGAAATTCGCCGTTTGTTCCTGCAGGAATAGTTAATTCTTTATAACCAAAGTCGATATAGTATTGCTGGTATTGAAACCTGTCGTGCTGCAACTGGTGGGTAAGCCGGGCGGCAGAGTAGGCGCCATCGCTGCCAAACAACAGATCGAAAGCAAAACTGGAAGTAACCGGGTGGGCGGTATTTTCAAAATGAACAATATTTTTTTTCCAGTTCACTGTTTCACATTTTTCACTGAAGAAGATGGCAGCCCCGTTTTCTTCGGCCAGGTCCATCAGTTTTTTATTCAGCTCACCTCTTGAAACAGAGTTAATATATTGTCCTTCCTGTCCATAGGGCTGATAAGCTGTTGACCCATCGGTATTGTGCAAAAAACGTCCATGCATCGGGATGGCAATTTTTTTGATATCATCCATAATGCCTACTTCTTCCAGTGCTTTGATGCCCCGGTCGCTTAATGCCAGGTTGATAGAACGGCCGGCACTCATTTGTTCTTTCCGCATATCCGGCCGGCGTTCAAATATTTTAACCTTGTATCCACGTTTTAAAAGATAAATGGAAAGTAATGAACCTACTAAACCTGCGCCAATGATGATGGTATCTTTTTTCATGATCTTTAAATCGTTTCTGGTTTCTTGTTGATTGTTACCCGTTGCTTGTTGTTGATAGTATGAAATTTTGAATGGCCGTTATTTCTTAAACTCTATAAATTTGAAAAACGAGAAACATTTTTGAGAAACGTGTTATTGGGAAAGGATGTTTTTAACTATCTGCCCAAAAGTAAAAATATCTGTAAACGTATTGTACAATGGAACCGGTGCCACCCTTATCACATTCGGTTCCCTCCAGTCTGCCAATACGCCGTTTTGTTTTAACGCTTCAAAAATTTCTTTTCCTTTTTTCAGCATCAGCATGCTCACCTGGCAGCCTTTTGCATGAGCAGGTGTGATCACTTCAATCACTTTTTCCGGCGACGATTCATTGATGTCATTCAAAATAAACAGCAAGTAATCGCTTAGTAATTGACCTTTTGCAAACAGCTTTTGCATGCCAGCCTCTTCAAAAATATCCAGCGATGCTTTGTGTGCAGCCATGGATAATACGGGTGCATTGCTTACCTGCCATCCTTCAGCAGTGGGAATAGGCTCAAAACCTTTTTCCATTTTAAACCTGGTTTCCTTTGTATGCCCCCACCAGCCAGCAAAGCGTGGGATATCTTTGTTGTCAATATGTTTCTTATTAATAAATACACCAGACACCCCACCCGGTCCGCTGTTTAAATATTTGTAGCTGCACCAGCAGGCAAAGTCCACTTCCCAATCGTGCATTTTTAATTCAACATTACCCACCGCATGTGCCAGGTCAAAGCCACAGGTGATACCGGCGGCATGGGCTGCGTTGGTAATAGTCTCCATATCCAATACCTGGCCGCTATAATAGTTTACACCGCCAAATAAAACCAGCGCTGTTTCATGACTGTGTAGTTGAATGGTGGAAAGAATGTCTTCTGTACGCAGGCTGTATTCACCTTCTCTTGGCGCCACTTCAATAATGGCATCAGCGGGATTGAAGCCATGAAATTTTACCTGTGATTCGATGGCATATTGGTCAGAAGGAAAAGCTTTTGCTTCACAGATGATCTTATAGCGTTGTTTGGTTGGGCGGTAAAAACTTACCATCAAAAAATGCAGGTTCACCGTCAGCTGGTTCATGGCTACTACTTCTTCCGATAATGCCCCAACAACCTTTGCCAGTTGCTCCGCAAAAATTTCATGATAACTCAACCAGGGTTTTCTTGCATGAAAATGCCCCTCCACACCAAAGTTGGCCCAGTCTTCCAGTTCATTCACCACATAGTCCTGCGTGGTTTTTGGCTGCAGGCCAAGAGAGTTACCGGTAAAGTAAATAGAGTCTTTTCCATTGATAAAAGGGATATAAAATTTTTCCCGGAACGATTTTAATATGTCCTGTTCATCAAGTTGCTTTGCATATTCAAGTGTATTCTCAATACTCATTTAATATCTGTTTTTTTATTCGTAAACTTATTCCTTCGCTATTCATGCAATCATACCTATGCCTTGTAGTTATCATCCAGCAATCGCTATCACCTTTAACTCAATCGCAATTGGTGTTGGCAGGCTTTTTACTTCCACTGTAGTCCTGCAGGCCTGTACATCCGTAAAATACTCCCCATAAATTTTATTGTAAGCCGGGAAATCTTTTTTCATGTTGGTGAGAAAAACAGTTACGTCCACAATTTTATCCCAGCTGCTTCCACTGGCTTCCAGTACCGCTTTTACATTGGCAAAACATTGATGGGTCTCAGCTTCGATATCATACTTCAAAATATTTCCATCGGTATCTAATTCAAGTCCTGGGATGGAATTGTCTTTTGCATTCCGGCTGCCGATTCCTGAAAGAAATAACAGGTTGCCCACTTTTCTTGCATGAGGATATGATCCTAATGGCTTAGCGGCACTGCCAGTATTAATTATGTCGTTACTCATTATGATTTTTTTATCGCAGATTATTTTTGATTGTTATGATTGGTAAGATTTTCAATCTAACCTACTCTAAAATCATAACAATCAAAAAATCCCATTAATCCATATTTAGTATTGAATACATACATTTTTTTGTTCCGTAAAAAATTTCAACGCTTCCCATCCACCCTCTCTTCCTACGCCGCTATTTTTCATGCCGCCGAATGGTGTTCTCAGATCTCTCAATAACCAGCAATTGATCCAAATGATTCCCGCTTGAACTTTAGCTGCCATCCTGTTGGCTTTACTTATATCCTGCGTCCAGATGCTGGCCGCCAAACCATAGTTGGTTGCATTGGCTAATTGCAACGCTTCTTCTTCTGTTTCAAAAGGCTGCAACGTAACCACTGGCCCAAAAATTTCTTCCTGGTTGGTTTTGCAATTGGGGCCAAGACCTTCAATGATGGTTGGTTCAATAAAATACCCGTTTGCACAGCGGCCTTCCACTTTAACAGCCTTACCACCACAAACAACTGAACCCCCTTCTTGTTTTGCCATTTCAATACAATTCAGCACTTTTTCAAAATGCAGTTTGCTTACAATGGCTCCCTGTTTGGATGTATCCAATAAAGGATCGCCAACTGGCTGTTTATTTGTTATTTCTATAAAATATTTTTTGAATTCCTCATAAGCGCTTTTCTCGATCAGGATCCTGCTTCCACATAAACAGATCTGTCCCTGGTTACCAAACGATGAGCGGAATATTTCTTTCAGCATTTTTGGCCAGTCACAATCAGCAAAAATGATGGTGGGATTTTTTCCCCCTAATTCCAGCGATAGTTTTTTAAACATCGGGGCTGCAATTGAAGCGATGCGTTCACCTGCTCTTGTACTGCCAGTAAATGAAATGGCTTTGATCGAAGGGTGCTTAATAATGGCTTCACCACAAGTTTTTCCATCGCCATGCACAATATTCAACACGCCATCCGGCAAACCTGCTTCCTTACAGATCTTGCCTAGTAAAAAAGATGTTACCGGTGTTACTTCGCTGGGTTTGGCGATCACGCAATTGCCCGCTGTCAATGCCGGCGCAATTTTCCAGGTGAATAAATACAAAGGCAGGTTCCAGGGTGAGATACAACCCACCACACCAATTGGCTGACGAAGGGTATAATTGATGGCATCCTGGCCGGTGGTGGAATGGCTTTCGCTGGCAAAATGCATAATGCCGGTTGCAAAAAAACGGAAATTGTCAGATGCTCTCCGGATATCAACCTGTTTGCTCAGCCAAAGCGGCTTACCGTTGTCGTTAGTTTCGGCCAGTGCCAGTTCTTCTAAACGCTCATCGATCAGGTCGGCAATTTTATTCAGGATCCGGAACCTGGTTTCAGTTGAAGCCGTACTCCATCCTGCAAATGCTTTTTGTGCGGCACTCACTGCGATGTCAACATCTTTTTCATTGCTGTTGGGAACCTGGTAATATACTTCAGCAGTGGCAGGGTTGATGCCATCTAAAAATTGTCCACTCAATGGACCTATAAAATTACCACCGATATAATTTTCGAGATGATAAGGTATGTTTAAATCCATGTTTAAAAGTTTAAGGTTTAAAGTTTAAGCTTCAAGGTTTCGGTTGGAGCTTCCCAACTTTAAACTTTAGACATTAAACTTTTAAACCGGTACTACATCGAGCCCGTTCTGCCACCATCCACCGGAATATTCACTCCATTGACATAAGATGCGGCAGGCGATGCCAAAAACGCCACCACATTGGCAATTTCATTCGCTTCAGCAAAACGCTTCATGGGGACTTCTTTTTTCATTTCTTCTTCCACTGCATCAATGGTGCTGCTTTTTTTTACAGCATTGTTTTGAATGATGCTTTGTAAACGTTGTGTATTGGTGGCGCCGGGCAATACATTGTTGACGGTGATATTAAATTGCCCTAGTTCATTTGCCATTGTTTTGCTCCAGCTGGCCACCGCCCCACGAATGGTATTGGATACTCCCAGGTTCGCCAACGGAATTTTTACTGAGGTGGAAATGATATTGATGATCCTGCCAAAGCCTGCTTCTTTCATGCCAGGAATAACCGCCTTGGTAAGAATATGGTTACAGATCAAATGACGATTGAAGGTATTGAGGAAATCTTCTTCAGCTGCAGTTGCAATCGGTCCGCCTGCCGGACCTCCCGAATTATTGACCAGTATATGAACCGCGTTATCAGCAACAAATTTTTCGATGATTTCCTTCACTTTTTCTGGTTTGTCAAAATCAGCAACGAGGTATTGGTGATTTTGATCGTAGCTGTTGTTCAATTGTGTCAACGCATTTCGTAAAGCTTCTTCATTCCTGGCAACAAGAATACAGGTAGCAGCCAATTTTGACAATTCAATAGCGGAAGCCAGTCCAATTCCTTGTGTACTGCCGCAAACAACCGCTGTCTTTCCCAATAGTGATAAATTCATATAACAATTTTTATCGCAGGTTAGTTAAGATGAAATGATTGACATGGTTTCTGATCCTCAGACTCCTTCTTGATCATATCTTTCATAAAATCAGACAAATCCCTGTTGCCGGTTGGTTAACATGAAATGATTGCTATTTTTTAACTTTCAATCATACCTTTCATACAATCATACTAATCCCTATTTACAGATGATCCCTATTCATATCCAGTCCCGATCCGCATCAAACTTAGTCAAATTGTTGTAATTTCCGATTTTGATAAACGATTGCCAAACCATTACTCAATTAAATATATTTCTATGCCAGTAACTGCTCCTTTTAATCTGAAAAAATGGATTGATGAGCACCGGGACCTGTTAAAACCTCCGGTGGGAAACCAGTGTATTTATAAAGAAGCCGAAAATTTTATTGTAATGGTGGTGGGCGGGCCCAATGCCCGTAAAGACTATCATTACAACGAAAGCGAAGAATTGTACTACCAGGTAGAGGGAAATATCGTGTTGAAAATAATTGATGAAGGCGAGCAAAAAGACATTCCGATCAATGAAGGAGACCTGTTTTTGCTGCCACCTAAAACACCGCATTCACCCCAACGTGGACCCAATACTGTTGGTTTGGTGATTGAAAAAATAAGAGCCACAGAAGAAGATGGATTTTTGTGGTATTGCGAAAATTGCGGCAATAAACTGTACGAAGAGTATAAGGTAATTACAGATATCGTAAAACAATTGCCTCCCGTAATGGAGGGATTTTATTCAGATGAAAAAAAGCGGACTTGTAATAAATGTGGTGCAGTGATGGCACCTCCAATAAAAAAAGGATAGTTATCAAAAATTGAAACAGAGGAATAAAACATTTATTCCTCTGGAAGATATTTTACTCTTTTAAAGCCCCTTTAGGGGTTTGTGGCACATGAAAATCGATATTCACACCCATATCATGCCGGATAAAATGCCCAACTGGGTACAAAAGTTCGGCTACGGCGAATTCATTCATCTTGAATACAGGAATTGCAAAGCCTGTATGATGAAAGGCGATCAACTGTTCCGTGAAGTGGATGAGAATTGTTTTGATGCGGCGGTGCGGTTGAAAGAAATGGATGATACGGATGTAACCATGCAGGTGCTGTCTACCATTCCGGTGCTGTTCAATTACTGGGCAAAACCAACCGATGGGTTAGAAACGGCCCGTTTTTTTAATGATCATATTGCGGATACCGTTGCCAAAAATCCCCAACGGTTTATCGGAATCGGTACGGTGCCATTGCAGGATATTGACCTGGCCATTGCAGAAATGGAACGTTGTGTTACTGAATTAAAAATGCCTGGACTGGAGATCGGCAGTAATATCAATGGTAAAAATTTATCCTGTCAACAATTCTTTCCCTTTTACAAAAGAGCTGCCGAACTGGGCTGTGCCTTATTTGTTCATCCCTGGGAAATGATGGGAGAGCAGCAGATGCAGCAATACTGGCTGCCCTGGCTGGTGGGTATGCCTGCGGAAACTTCCAGGGCCATCTGCTCCATGATATTTGGCGGTGTTCTGGAGGCCTTTCCAGCATTGCGTGTTGCGTTTGCACATGGCGGCGGCAGTTTTCCATTAACAATAGGGCGGATAGAACATGGTTTTAACGTTCGTCCGGATTTGGTGGCAGTTGACAATCCAATTAGCCCAAGGGACTATATTGGAAAATTCTGGATCGACAGTTTGGTGCATGATCCCAGGGCGATGCAATATATTATAGAAGTAATGGGAGAAGATAAAATCTGCCTGGGCAGTGATTATCCTTTTCCTTTGGGAGAACAGGTGCCTGGTAAATTGATTGAAGAGATGAACCTGGCAACAGACCTGCAGGAAAAGCTATTATTTAAAAATGCCCGGCAATGGCTTGGACTTTAATTGACTTTAATGAAACCACTACCCATTATTATTTCTATTGTTTTATTGACATTTAGCATTGTCCGGTTTGCAAACAGTTGTGAGAAGAGGGAGAAAAGAGCAAAGGCAAATGAATTTTACCAGCAGCGGCAAACAATTGACAGGCTTAAACAGGCCGTAGTGGCGTATGACAGAACAGATGCAGACAGTATCGACTGGATGGCAGCCCACAACGAATTGTTTGAAGAAACACTTGACTCCAGCATAAAATATTACCGCGATAATTATTTTAGCGATGAAAAACGGCACAAAGCTTACCTCAATACCTTGTATGCATATAAAAAGATGTCGTATGTATATGCAGACTGGATAAAACATAACAGGGAATACGCTGCTGCAAAAAAGAAAGACACCCTCCAGCACCGGTATAAATACAATGAGTACATTAACAAATCGAGGTCCTTATACTTTGATTTAAACAGGGTGAATATTGACCTGATGTCTGATTTTTAATTAGAAAAGATCGGGATAATCACTAATGATTCCATCAACACCCATTGCCTTCAGCGATTCTATTTTTGATTGCTCGTTCACCGTCCAGGGAATTACTTTTATTTTTTGTGCATGGCATTTTTCCAAAAGCTCTTTTGTAACCAAGGAATAATGCGGACTGTACACATTGGGAGTAAAACCCAATTGCTGCAACTGGTCTTCCAGGCTTCTTTTATCATAGTCTTCAATCAGCAATACCGCCGGAACAGCTGGATAATTGGTATGCAGGTATTGTAATGTTCTTATGTCAAAGGATTGTATCGTTACCCATTGCTCCATTTGTTTTTCTTTGATCACTTTCATCAGCCCGTCAACAAAGGCGGCAGGAGCAGGATGAAAAAGATGATCGGTGAGTGGTGTGGATTTTGTTTCAATGTTGAAAAAAGGAAAAGCACGATTATGTGTTTGCATATATGCTTTTACTGAGTCGAACATGGCAGACAGGCTGGGTTTTTTTACGGCCATTTTTTTCTGCAGGGGGAAACGTGGGTGTGGTTTTAAACCTACATCATACCGCTGCATTTCGGCAAAAGTCATTTTATAAATATTATGATTTTTTTCCTCCTCCATCCTTACATCCATATAGCCTGACGAGTAACTTAAAGTATAAACTTTACTTATTTCATGGTTAAAGAATGGTTCATGCGAAAGAACAGCAATATTGTCTTTTGTAAATACTACATCCATTTCCAAAGTAGTTACTCCTAAATCAAGTGCATGCAGCATTGCCGGGATGGTATTTTCTGGCATCAGGCCACGGCAGCCACGATGGCCCTGGGTATCAAACATAGTAGAGATCATTTCAGATGTGTTATTATCAGTCATTTTTTTTCCTGGTGAACAGGCTGCAAGCGTGATAGAATAAAAAGTAATGAACAGTAGCTGTTTCATTTGATAAAGATAAACACAGCTTTTTGTAAAAAACGGAAAAGGCTTCATCAACTCATCCACCTTTTTTACAATTCATCATGCCAAACTTCCTGTTCATCCTGCAATACATATTCATGTGATTGTCTTACATCCCGGTTTACGGCATTTTTACAACCTAAAAAGTATAACATGAAAAAAACACTACTCACTACCGTGATAGCGCTGCTGGTTGCTGTACAGGCAATGCCGCAGGCAACCCAGCTCGCTAATAACGAGGGGCTGGAAATGATGGGCCTGCTCAACAGTAACAAGGCCATCTTCTATTCCAGAAAAACAAACCTGCTTTGGGTTAGCAATGGCACCCCCGCAGGAACACAATCATTTACCAACAAAGTGCGTATTCCTGATATTCCGGTAACAACCGTATTGAACGGGGTATTGTATTTTTCAGGCACCGATATGGCTGGTGGTACCGAATTGTGGGCAACCGATGGCACCGATGCAGGTACCCGGTTGGTAAAAGATATTTATCCCGGCGGCATCAGTTCCACACCCGATGACCGCTTAATTGTTTTTAACAACCGTATTTATTTTTCTGCAGAAACCCAGGCCAACGGCAGGGAGATCTGGTCATCGGATGGCACTGCAGCAGGCACTGTTTTGTTAAAGGATATTACCGCTGGCACAGGCAGCAGCAACCTGCGGGGTTTATATAAAACAACCCTTGCAGGCAACTATCTGTATTTCGTTTGTAATACGCCAGGTGAAGGAGAGGAACTGTGGCGTACAGACGGTACTGCTGCAGGTACCATTTTATTAAAAGATATTAAGCCTGCTGCATTGTCTTCTACTCCCATCATACTGGGCACTTACAACAACAAACTTATTTTTAGTGCCGATGACCTTACACATGGCCGTGAGCCCTGGTTAAGTGATGGCACACCGGCCGGTACCAGCATGCTGAGGGACATCGCAACAGGCGCCATGTCATCTTCTGCTGATCATTTTATTGAATTCAATGGCAAAATGCTGTTTGTTGCATCTGACTTCATGCATGGGCAGGAATTATGGATGTCTGACGGAACGGCTTTGGGTACCACTCTGCTGAAAGATATTCAGCCTGGCGACTGGGGCAGTGCACCCTTTCTTATCAACTCTATAAAAGCGGGCAATAAGCTTTTCTTTTCTGCCTATTCCAACGATGCAGGTATGGAATTATGGCAAACGGATGGCACTACCGCCGGCACACAATTATTTATCGATATTGAGCCGGGAGAAGGAGATGCCATTCCGTTATTGTTACCTGCTTACGCCAATGGCTTTGGCCCCGGCAACCAGTTATTCCAGGGAAATAAATTCTTCTTTGGTGCATTTACAACTGCTGCCGGCTATGAACTCTATATCAGTGACGGTACCGTGGCAGGTACCAGGATGGTTACTAACCTGGATGGTGACATTGGCGATGGTCTTACATTGAATGGATATTACATTTCTAATACAGGTATTTATTTTAATGGTGATGATGGTGTTCATAGAGGAGAACTGTTTAAATCTGACGGTACAGAAGCAGGTACAGTACTGGCTGCCGCTGTAAACCAGCCCAGCCTGAATGGTAAAACAATGCCCTTTTTGATCCTTAATAATTCGTTGTTGTTTTTTGGTGATGATGGAAATAACCCCAGTGAAGAACTCAATGACTTATACCGGCTGAATGTAAACGATGTGGTATTGCCTGTAAACATCGTTGCTTTCAAAGGTAAAAATGAGGGAAACAAAAATATACTGGCGTGGTTAACCGGCAATGCAGTAAACTTCGACAGGTTTATTATAGAGCGAAGCACCGATGGCAGCAACTTTACAGCAGTGGGAAATGTAAAATGGAACGGAAGAACCAATTATAATTTTGCAGATCCTGTTGCAGCACCCGGCATTTACTATTACAGGTTAAAGCTTGTTGACAGCGATAACAGCTTCCGCTATAGTGCTGTAATCACATTGAGGAATAATAACGGATCTGCTGGTTTGCAATTGGTAAGGAATAATAATAAACTGCTTGTTAATTATCAATTGAGTGGTAATGAGGCCAACATACGGGTGACCGATATGTCAGGCAGGGTGTTCTATAAGAACAGGATAACTGGAAGTAATGGTTATCTCACTATTGAGCTTCCACCCGCAAAACAATTGCTGGTGGTATCTATACAGGAAGGAAATAGTATTTTATCGAAGAGCGTTTTTTAGTTGTTGGGTTTTGGTAAGCAAAACGGCGGGTTTAACCCGCCGTTTTTAATATCAATATTTTTAAAATTATGCCAGTACTTCCTGTACCTGCGTAGGCGCCATATTGGCATTCCTCATGGCAATACCTCTTACGGCGTTACCGGCAAAATCAATAAAGGCTTTCTTTGTTATTTCATCATCACTCACCATAATGGGTATACCCAAATCGCCACCCTCACGGATGCTCTGCACAATCGGTATCTGCCCCAGGAAAGAAATATCAAATTCTTCTGCTAAATTTTTACCGCCATTTTTTCCAAAGATGTAATATTTATTATCGGGCAGTTCTTCAGGAGTAAAGTAGCTCATGTTTTCCACCAACCCTATCACCGGTACTTTCAGTTGCGCCTGGCCGAACATGGCAATACCTTTTTTAGCATCCGCCAATGCAACCAGTTGCGGTGTTGTTACAACGATCACACCTGTAACCGGTACCGTTTGCACCACGGTTAAATGTATATCACCCGTGCCCGGCGGCATATCGATAATTAAATAATCCAGTTCTCCCCAATCCACTTCTGTTACAAACTGGCGGATCGCACTGCTCACCATCGGACCCCGCCAGACTACTGCTTGTTTTTCATCCACCAGCAAGCCAATGCTCATCATTTTGATGCCATATTTTTCTATCGGCACGATCACGCCCTTGCCGTCCACTTCTTTCATCATTGGTCTTTCGCCCCGTACGCCAAACATAATATGCTGGCTGGGGCCATAAATATCTGCGTCCATCAAGCCCACTTGGGCACCTCCCTGTGAGAGTGCTAATGCAAGGTTGGCCGACACCGTACTTTTTCCTACACCACCTTTACCACTCACCACGGCAATAATATTTTTTACCCCTGCCAGCAGCGTTTTTCCGTCTTTCCTGTTGCTGCTGGTATTGCTGGTAAAGTTTACCGTGATCACGGCTTCTTTATTCACCAGCAATTTCACCGCGTTTTCACTTGCCATCCGCATCATATCCTTCATGGGGCAGGCAGGGGTGGTCAATACGATGGTGAAGGAAACTTTATTGCCATCGATCGCAATGTCTTTCACCATATTCAGGGTCACCAGGTCTTTGCCAAGGTCGGGTTCCTGTACATTGCTCAGCGCCTTTAAAATATCTTGTTCGGTCATCGGAGAATAATTTGTTAAAATGCTTTTTTCAGCCGCAAAATTAACCCTTGAGGGGCTTACTTTGTTTTTAAATCCGGAAATGATGTTATTTTTGGAACGGTCATATGATCTTTAATCAACATCGTTGTGTCACTCACTTGTACTTTTGAATCAATGAGCGGCCGGCATTCTTTTAAAAGTTATTTTTGATATTGCAGGGATGAATACATTTTTACGATACCTCTTACTACTTATTGTCACACTTCCTTTTTCAGCAAAGGCACAATTCTCCGGCTTTAAAGATTCCGTAGTGCAATTGTATGGCGTAGTGATGACGGCAGACAGCCTGCAGGCCTTGCAGGGCGTGAGCATCATGGTAAAGGGACAGAACAGGGGTACGCTCACCAACCGGGATGGTGTGTTCAGCATTGTGGTATTAAAGGGCGACGTGATTGAATTTACCAGTGTAGGCTTCAAGCCTAAAAAAGTGGATATACCCAAAGACCTGGAAGGTAACCAGCACAGTGTGATACAGCTGATGGTGAATGATACCATTTACCTGGCTGCCACCATCATTAAACCGCGGCCAACAAGAGAGCAGTTTGAACGGGATTTTATGAATACCCAGATTCCCGCTGATAATCTTGAAATAGCCCGTAAAAACAATGACGAAAACACCCGCCGCTTATTGATGCAGACCTTGCCAAAGGATGGCAGGGAAGCATCTAACCAATATTTAAGCAAGCAGGCAGCAAAAAATTATTACAACGGGCAGTTACCACCGCAGAATATATTTAATCCTTTCGCCTGGGCCGAGTTTATCAGGGCCTGGAAGAGAGGGGATTTTAAGAGCAAGTAAGTCAATTGGCAATAGGCCATTGTCAATCTGCAAGAAGGCAACAGGCGATAGGCAAGGATGTAAAATTCTCCATTCACCATTCACAAATCCTATCTCCAAAAACATTTAATTTTACATCCGGACAGTTACATCATTCCAAAGAAAATTATTACATCATGTTATTTTTCCTGAACGGCTTTATGGGAAGCGGTAAATCGCATTGGGGCAAGATATGGGCTGCTCAGTACAAGCTGGGTTTTGTTGACCTGGATGAAGCCATCGAAGCAGCAGAAGGCAGATCTGTGGTGGATATTTTTGAAAGTAAGGGCGAAGCCTATTTCAGGGAGGTGGAAGCAACAAAGCTGAGAGAAATGGGCGCATTAAAAAACACGGTCATCGCTTGTGGCGGCGGCGCTCCCTGCTTCAAAGATAATATGCAGTGGATGAATGAGAACGGTATCACCGTCTATATCTCAGCCACCCCGGATGAAATTTTAAGAAGGCTTGCCAAAGGCCAGGAACAGCGGCCATTGATAAAAAAATTAAACCAGGCCGAGCTGCTTTTTTTTATAGAGAAGAAGCTAAAGGAAAGAGAACCTTTTTATGCACAGGCCAATATAATTTTATCCAGCGCTCACATAACTGAGCATACCTTTGAGGAGAAAATCCTGGTTTATTAATCTATCTTCTCATGCACAAACAATTTCTTATCACAGCTTCCTTCCTTGGGGCTTTATCCGTAATACTAGGCGCTTTTGCGGCGCACAAATTAAAAGATATCCTGGAGGCACAACTGCTGCAGACATTTGAAACAGCGGTAAAATACCAAATGTATCATGCGCTGGCCTTGCTGGCAGTGGGTATCTTATACAAAGATTTTTCTTCCAAACAAATGGTATGGGCTGGCTGGTCCTTTATTGCAGGCACCATACTCTTCAGCGGCTCTTTGTACCTGCTCTGTTTTTTAAAACAACAGGATCTGTCTTATAAATGGGTTGGCCCCATCACACCTTTCGGAGGGCTCTGCTTTATTGCCGGCTGGATATTGCTGGCAGTGGGGATGTCAAAAACGACTGTTGGCTAGGGACCGCACTGCTCTATGATCTTTCATTTCAAATTTCAACAGCGTTGGTTTTTCCATGACTGAAAAATCCGGGTACAATGTTTTTTCAGCCGCACATCATACCATCAGCCTGATAATTTGTTCCGGCAGATAGCCCTGTATCTTTCCATCTTTAATTTAGCTGCAAAGGCTTTCCCCATTTTGGCAAATCAAAATGGTATTATATATCTTTGTTGCGATGGCAAAGAAAGCGAAGCCGGCAAAAGAAGACAGGAAAAATGCCGGGGCACTCAAACAAGACAGCGAACCCACTTTAGAAGTAAAACAGTTACTTAAAGACGAACGTACCCATAAAATAACCGGTACTGTATTTTTATTGATCGCCTTCTTATTGTTTATTGCCTTCACCTCTTACCTTTTTACCTGGGATGAAGACCAGGACGAAGTATTCAAGGCAGGCAGTAATTTGTTTTGGGGAACCGATGTAAAAGTGAGTAACCTGCTGGGTACACTGGGTGCATTTTTATCACACTTTTTTATCTACAAAGGTTTTGGCGTTGCCTCTTTTCTGTTCTGCAGTTTCTTTTTTGTAGTGGGTGTCAATTTGTTTTTTGGACGAAAAATATTTTCTGTTGTAAAAAATGTAAAATACCTCATCACCGGACTGGTGATATTGAGTGTGGCTTTTGCTGTTGTATTCAGCGGCAAAGAATTTCCATGGGGTGGGGCAGTGGGCAAAATGGCGAAAGAGTGGCTGTATAACCTGATAGGACAGGTAGGTACACTCGCTGTGCTGGTTGTGGCTGTTCTCAGTTATGTTATCTGGCGTTTTAATCCAGTGTTTAAGCTGCCTTCCAGGAAGACTTTAGGAATGGAAGAAGAGGCTGCGGCACCACCGCCTGGTATGGAAGAGGAGATCGATGAGGAGGAAGTGGAAATTATTACAGAAGCAGGTGGTAACAAATTGAATGGTAATGGCCGCATGATAAAACCTGCAGTAAAAGATAATGACATTGATGCCCATGACCTGCAGATAGTTGAAAAGGAAATGGTGCCCGAAACACCGCCGGTGATCAATGATATCATTGAACCGGCAGCAAAACCTGTAAGCAAGCCAAAAGAAATATCACCGCTTGAACTGGAGATAAAAACGGTACCTGAGCCTGTTGAAGAAGACATTAAGCCATCCACGGCACCTGCGAAAAAGCAAGGCCTCGATACGTCTTATGATCCCATATTGGATCTAAGGGATTATCTCTATCCATCCATTGACCTGCTGGAAGCACATGGCAGTGAAAAAATTGTGCAGGATGCGTCAGAACTGCAGGCGAACAAAGACCAGATCATCAATACACTTAAAAATTACGATATCAGCATACAGCGGATATCTGCTACAGTAGGCCCCACCGTTACCCTTTACGAAATTGTGCCTGCTGCAGGGGTACGTATCTCAAGGATCAAAAACCTGGAAGACGATATTGCGCTGAACCTGGCTGCATTGGGCATCCGTATCATTGCACCTATACCGGGTAAGGGAACCATTGGAATAGAAGTGCCCAATGCCAGGAAGACCATTGTGAGCATGAAAACACTGTTGTCATCCGACAAATTCCTGCACAATAATTTTTCATTGCCCATCGCAATCGGTAAAAAAATAGACAATGAAAATTTTATTGTTGACCTGGCAAGCATGCCTCACTTGCTGATGGCAGGTGCCACCGGCCAGGGTAAATCAGTTGGGTTGAATGCAATATTGGTTTCTTTGTTGTACAAAAAACATCCATCACAATTAAAGTTTGTACTGGTTGATCCAAAGAAAGTAGAGCTGAGTATTTATAAAACGATTGAACGGCATTTCCTGGCCAAACTGCCCGGCGAAGATGAAGCCATCATCACCGATACAAAAAAAGTGGTGCATACATTGAATGCACTTTGTATTGAAATGGATAACCGCTACGATTTATTAAAGGAAGCAGGTTGCCGGAACATACGGGAGTACAACGAAAAATTTGCAGCCAGAAAACTGAACCCGGAGAACGGCCACCAGTTTTTGCCATTTATAGTATTGGTAGTGGATGAATTTGCAGACCTGATCATGACGGCAGGTAAGGAAGTGGAAATGCCAATAGCAAGGCTGGCACAATTGGCAAGGGCGGTGGGTATTCACTTGATTATTGCAACACAAAGGCCGAGTGTGAATATTATTACAGGTACCATAAAGGCCAACTTCCCGGCACGTATTGCTTTTAAAGTAAGTAGCAAGATAGACAGCCGGACCATTTTAGATACCGGCGGCGCAGAACAACTGATTGGTAAGGGGGATATGCTCATCAGTTACAATGGCGAACTCGTGCGTTTGCAATGCGCCTTTGTTGATACGCCTGAGGTGGATAAGGTGAATGAATTTATTGGCAACCAACGTGGCTATGCCCAGGCATTTTTACTGCCAGAATACGTAGATGAAAAGGAAATGGCCAAAGGTGATTTTGATGTGAATGACAAAGACCCTTTGTTTGAAGATGCTGCCAAACTGATCGTTGCCAGCCAAAGCGGAAGCACTTCCTTACTCCAGCGAAAAATGAAATTGGGTTATAACCGTGCCGGCCGTTTAATGGATCAATTAGAGTCTGCCGGAGTCGTTGGCCCCAACCAGGGAAGTAAGGTAAGAGACGTATTGATAAAAACAGATGCGGATCTGCAGCAGTTGATGGGAACTTTTTAAAAACTTTCACCGAAAATATAGGCTTATGAAAAGCGCAACCCTCTTTTCCATTAATTATTTATTCCCGCTGTTTGTTTTTGCCCAGGACTCCATTAGTACAAAGAACCTCCAGCATTTGCCTGTAGGTGTTTATCTTACCCAAAAAAGTTTTTATAATAAGAAGCCAGATATTGTAAAACCGCTTAATGCCGTCGTTCACTATGTGAAAATTAAATCGCCGGATACATTGATTTCTTATGGATTTCAGTTTCAATTTGAAGACAGTACAAAAGCCAATTTAAATGCATTTGCCTTTAATGATGGCAACAATACATACATCCAGACAGAGAAAAATATTTTTTTCAAGTGCGCAGGATTTGGTATGTACCCTTACCTGTATGTGCGGCAACTTAAATATGGTAGTGGTTTTCCAGCAGTTGGCCTGCCACTAGACTTTAGCCAGTTGTTGATTGAAAGCACTGTGACTGGTGTTCTCAATGCAAGCAGAAAACGAAAATTATATCTGCATTATTTTAATAAAAACCGGCAGTTGGTAAAAGCAACTCCGGAGGCAATTGGTTTTTTGGTTAAACGGGAGAAAGATCTTTTTGAAGCTTATGGTAATGAACCGCAAAAAACAGAGGAAGTTATGCTTAAGTACCTTGACGAAATGAACAAACGCTATCCAACATGGGAAGTTAAGTAGGGCGGTTTGTGTAAATAAAAGTAAGTATCTACAGCCAATAACTATAATGTTCAAAAAATCCCTCTCTATCCTTGTTGTTCATTTCCCGTTTTTCAAACATGAAAATTTCAAGCTACTACCAAAAGATTTAAAAAAATGAACTGCAGCAAAACGAGTAACCTGCCCGCCGGACAGGCAGGCAAGAAGCCAGCAACATTTACTCCAGCACTTTCTCCATCTGCATACTCCTCGAACCCTTTACCAAAATAGTGGTATTGGAAAATTGTTTTTCCTTCAGCCATTTGCCAGCTTCCATTGAATTGGCAAAGGTTGTAAAAGGGTTATTCACTTTATTAAAATCACCCCCTACCAATACCACTGCTTTCCATTCGTATTTACTGATAAGATCGATCAATGCCTGGTGTTCTTTCAAACTGTCTTCCCCCATTTCCATCATACCACCCAGTAACAACACTTTATCACCAGTGAGCCTGGCAATATTTTCAATAGCGGCCTTCATGCTGGTTGGGTTGGCATTGTAAGCATCTAAAATGATCTTGTTTCCGTCTCTTTCAACCAGCTGTGAACGGCTGTTAGATGGGATATAGTTTTCCAATGCAGCTTGTATGTTTTGATCCGGCACATTAAAATACTTACCAACAGCAACGGCTACCAGCACATTGGGTAGATTATATTCACCCACTAAATGTGTTTGAATTTTTTTAATGCCTGTTCCGCTTAGCATGTGCACTTCCAGCATTTCTTTGCTACTGTCTGCAATGCCGGTAATGGCTGCATCGGCAGTGCCATAGGTTGTGATATTGCTGATTCCCTGGCTCATGTTTACCAGGTAATCATAATCTTTCATAACAAATAAACTGCCATTGGTTGCCCTGATATAGTTATACAATTCACCTTTGCCTTTCCGCACGCCTTCTATGCCTCCAAAGCCTTCCAAATGCGCTTTGCCGCAATTGGTAATGATGCCATGTGTCGGCAACGTATAGGTGCAATAGCTTTCAATTTCTTTTTGATGATTGGCTCCCATTTCTATCACCGCCATCTCTGCGTCCATACCAACAGATAAAATAGTTAGTGGGATACCTATGTGGTTATTAAGATTTCCTTTGGTGGTATAAGTAGTGTAGGTGCTGTTCAGCACTTCATGCACCAGCTCTTTGGTGGTGGTTTTTCCATTGCTGCCGGTAATGGCAATAAAAGGAATATCAAACTGCTCCCGGTGATATTTTGCCAGTTGCTGTAATGTTTGCAATACATCATCTGTTGCGATGATTCTCTCGTCAGAAAAAAGTACCGGTTCATCCACCACTGCATATGCCGCACCCGCATCCAGTGCCTGCCTGGCAAACTGGTTGCCATTATAGCTCGGGCCTTTTAATGCAAAGTAGATGTCACCTGGTTTTAATTTCCTGGTGTCTGTTTGTACTGAAGGATGCTGTAAATAGAGGTCGTATAGATCAGGAATCTGCATATTTCAAAAATAAGTGAAAACCACAAATATATTTTAGCCACAGACTATACAGATGTTCACAGAAAATACATTCCGGTTGAGTCCTGGCAAATTCATCTGTGTTAATCTGTGGCAAACAAACAAAAAACCCTCCGCAAGGGAGGGTTTCAATGATATCAGAAAAAATTATCTTTTCTTTTTCTTGTTTTGTTTACGCTTTCCGAAGATGTTACCTTCTCTAAAACCTGGTCCTTCCGGAGCGCCCATATAAGTTTGAGCACACCTGAAACCGATCGTACTTGAAGACTGGTCCTGGTCAAGGAAACGGCGTGCACCTGGAGATAACCAGTAAGCCCTGTCGTTCCAGCTGCCACCTTTGAACACTTTTGATTTATCGCTGATCAGGGTGGTAGTACCTGACTCGTAAAAAGCCTGGCTTGCAGAATCACCGTCTAAGTGATTGATAGCGTAGTTATGCTGGTAGTTTCTACGGTTCTTAACCTCTTCATCACTGATGTCACTTTTCTTCAGGTGACCCATTGAATCCCTTTCATATTCTCCGGAACTGTTCTTATAAAACTTCTGAAACTTATTACCACGGAAGTAGTTAAAGTCTTCACCGTCAGATGGTGTTAAAGCCCTGTAGGTATCCTGAACCCACTCGCTTACATTACCACTCATATTATACAAACCAAATGAATTGGGATAAAATGCCTTGATGGCACCTGGTATTGCGCTACGGTCATTCAAACCACCTGCAACACCCATGTTATCACCAGCGCCACGCTTAAAGTTGGCCAGGAATTTACCCTGCCATGCACTGCGGCGGTTATCACGAAGGCCATTGGTATTATTGCTCCAGGAATAGATCTGTTGGTTAGATATCAACTCTTCACCGGATTTACTTTCTTTAGTCCTTGGATTAGGGTTTTGGTCTAATAAGCCATATGCTGCATATTCCCATTCTGCTTCTGTTGGCAAACGGTAGCCCATATTCAGGATACCATCTTCCATTTTTACAATTGATCTAGGCTTGCCGCTCACATCTTTAAATTCCGACTTCTTTGGTTTTGCCCTGCCTTGGATCAATTCAGGGTTCATGATATAAGTTTCTGTATTGAAAGTGGCATCAGCACCGCCGCCTTTCATTGATTTGGCTGTGAAATCTTTTTTAAGATAACCCTTACTTACAAGTGCCAGCTCATTTACCCTGTCTGTTCTCCACATACAGAAATCATGTGCCTGCTCCCAGTTAACACCTACCACCGGATAGAAGTTATAAGCCGGGTAACGGAAATAATATTCAACGTAAGGCTCGTTATACGCAAGCTCTTCACGCCAGCAAAGCGTATCAGGCAGTGCCTTTCTCATGATATTGGTATCGCCGCTGAAAGTATTTTCGAGCCAGTAGATATATTCACGGTAGTGAACGTTGGCTACTTCTGTTTCATCAATAAAGAAGGAAGGTACGGTAACACGACGGGGAACATTGTTCCAGTCACCCATTACATCTTCGTCTTTAGCACCCATAACAAAGGTTCCACCCTGTACAAATACAAGGCCGGGTCCTGCTTTTGGATACTTCATCTTGTTTACATGGTAATTACCCATTTTCTTGTCGTCGTAGTTCCACCCTGTAACCGAGCTCTTTCCGCTCTTATTACTCTTACAGGAGGCCACTGCTCCGGCAACCACCATCAGGAGCACCAGATTTTTCATGGAAATTGTGTTTTGCATTGTGCGTTCGTTTAGCAAATGTTTTAACGAAAGGTTTTCTTTTATATTGTGTGGGGACACACAGGTTGCGAATATAAATACTTTATGCGATAAACATCTTTCGCTGTTGTGATTTTTAACAAAAACGCACAAATGTGAAGTATTATTTTATTTACATGGGTATTTGTGCAAATTGACAAATGCAGTGCTGCCGGTATAATTCTCACCAGGGGCAATAACTGCAGGGCTGGCATCGTTCAGTAAGCTGTTTTGCGGGCTGGAAACACCATGTATGGAAATTCCGCCCGCATAGCTGAACAGGGCTTTTTTTTAGAAGAAATTGTCCTTTAGTTGTTGGTTTCAACAAAACCCTTATTTTTACAACCTTAACAAAAATTAAAAAGTTTATAGAGTAAGTCTACTTAACCAAGACAAAAACGCATGAAAAAGGTAACTGTTAAATTAACTGCTTTATTATTAATGATGGGAGGGACTGGTAGTTATGTAAATGCCCAGTCAAGCCAGGTAGATGAGATCAATGTTGTTACATCTGCTGTTCCGTTTTTACGGATTTCTCCTGATGCCCGTGGTGGTGCCATGGGTGATCTGGGTATTGCAACCTCTCCTGATGCAAGCTCTCCTTTCTGGAACTTGTCAAAATCAGCTTTCAGCACTACAAAAGGCGGCCTGGCTGTAACGTATACGCCCTGGTTAAAAGATCTTGGTTTAAATGATGTTTACCTGGCTTCATTAAGCGGTTTTATGAAATTAGATGATGAACAGGCATTAGCAGGTTCTATACGTTATTTCAGCCTCGGTAATATACAATTTACGGATGCTTTGGGAAATGACCTGAGTTCTTTCCGTCCCCGTGAATTTGCTTTTGATGCAGGTTATGCAAGAAAGCTGTCTAAAAAATTATCATTGGGTGTTGCCTTACGTTATATCAACTCAAATCTTGCTAACGGCGCCATCAACGGTGTTGCTTACAAAGCAGGTTCATCTGTAGCAGGCGACATTAGTATGTTCCATACAAGTGGCAAAGCAGACGGCTCAGGATTAAACTGGGGTGTTGTTTTGTCAAACCTGGGTGCTAAAATATCTTACACCAGCGACGCCAATCAAAAAGATTATATTCCTGCCAATTTAGGTATTGGTATGGCTTACACAAAAGTGATTGACGAAGCTAACAAGCTTACTTTTGGTATTGATCTTCACAAATTACTGGTACCAACTCCTCCAAAACTTTTTGATAGTGCCGGTTTATCCAACTACAGGAGCCAGGGTGTTGTAAACAGCTGGTTTAAATCTTTTGGTGACGCACCAGGCGGTTTTTCTGAAGAGATCAAAGAAGTATCCGCTTCCTTAGGTGCTGAGTACTGGTACAACGACCAGTTTGCATTCAGGGCTGGTTATTTCTATGAAAACCCTGTTAAAGGCAACAGGAAATATTTCACACTGGGTGCAGGTTTAAAGTATAACAACTTTGGTTTGAATTTCTCTTACCTGCTTCCTTCAGGTAATGGTACCAACCGTAACCCATTGTCAAATACATTGCGTTTCAGCTTATTCTTCGATTTTGATGGTACTGGCAGTGCTACTGCTTCCAAATAACCAATACATTTTTCAAAAAAACGTCCCGATGCAATCGGGACGTTTTCATTTATATACATTTGCCAAAAAAACTGCAATATGAATGTACGGATAGGATTTGGGGTTGATTTTCATCAACTGGTGGAAGGAAGGGACTTTTGGCTGGGAGGAATTAAAATTGATCATTCCAAAGGTGCGCTTGGTCATAGTGATGCAGATGTATTGCTACATGCCATTTGCGATGCCATGCTAGGAGCTGCCTGCCTGGGCGATATTGGTGTGCATTTTCCGGATACAGACAACACGTTTAAAAATATTGATAGTAAGATCCTGTTGGCAAAAACAGCGGCCCTGGTAAAAGAAAATGGTTATGTACTGGTGAATGCAGACACTACCCTCTGCCTGCAGGCACCCAAAATAAAGGACTACATACCCCAAATGCAGGAAACCATTGCCACTGTACTGGCAGTTGACATGCATTCGATCAGCATAAAAGCCACCACCACTGAAAAAATGGGTTTTGTAGGACGGGAGGAAGGACTGGTTGCGTACGCAACGGTGCTGTTGCAGAAAATTTAGCCCTATTTTCACAACATTCCAATAAACGCTGCCCCAGATTTTTTTTCACATCATTACCTTTGCTGGCATGCAAGATATCCAGGTCAATATAGTCAACAACTCTACTAATCCTCTACCCGATTATGCCACGGCGGGTTCAGCAGGGATGGACCTGAGGGCGAATATCACAGCAGTCATTAACCTGGAGCCGCTGCAAAGACAACTGGTGCCAACAGGCTTGTTCATTGAACTGCCCCAGGGTTATGAAGCACAGGTGAGACCAAGAAGCGGAATGGCCATCAATCAAGGCATTACCTGTCTCAATTCTCCCGGAACGGTGGATAGTGACTACCGGGGAGAGATCAAAGTAATACTGATCAACCTGAGTAACGAAACCCAGCAAATAAAGCATGGCGACCGCATCGCTCAAATGGTTATTTGCAAAGTGGAACAGGCATCACTGCAATTGGTGCAGCATTTGAATGAAACCCACAGGGGGGAAGGTGGATTTGGACATACTGGTAAACGTTAAAACAAACTGATGAAAAATAAAAGCGGTCAATTCAATACATCCTGGATACTATTTACAGTCATTGGTTTGGTTGTTTTATTCAGAAGCTGCAGATCAACAAAAAAAATACAGGCGGCTATTGCAAAAAAAGATACCACGGCAGTTGTTATTAAAGAAACCAGCAACGAAGATTCACTTAATATCATCCGGGAGGCTGTTGCCACTATTCATAAAAGACATACGGACTTCAAAACATTTTCGGCTAAAATAAAAGTGGATTATGAAGACAGTAAAGGCAAGCAGCCAGGTGTTACCGCATTTGTACGCATGGTAAAAGACAGCATTATCTGGATTTCCGGCTATGCCACAGTATTTAATATAGAAGCCTTCAGGGCCAAGATCACCCAGGACAGTGTGATTGTGATCGATAAAATAAATAAGGAAGTACAGCGGCGTTCCATTGATTATTTACAGGAAGTAACACAAATCCCTTTCGATTTCAATACACTGCAGGACCTGCTTATTGGTAATCCCATTTTTTTAACAGACAGTGTGGTTTCTTACAAAGAAACAGATGCGCAAATTTTACTGGCCACACTGGATGTGAATTTTAAACACCTGCTCACTATTACCAAGCCTCAGAATAATATCACCCACAGCAAACTCGATGATCTGGATATAACAAGAAACCGCACGGCAGACATTACGTATGCAGATTTTGAAGAAACCAACGGAAGGGTATTTTCCAAGGAAAGAGAGATAACCGTTTCAGAAAAAAATAAACTGGATATACAGCTGAAGTATAAGCAGTATGAATTTGATAAAGAAGTACAGGTAAATTTTAACATTCCTAAGAACTATAAAAGCAGGTAAGTGTATATTTTTATAAAGTGGTTATAATGATTAATCCTTTAATTTACACACCTGGAAAAAATTTTACCCTGAACCAGTTTACTAATCCCCAAATTCTTGGAACATGAACAGGATAATTATAACCATCACATGTTTATTTATAGCATTGAGTGTATTGGCACAGCCGCCGTCATCCAAAGAACAGCAGGAGCTGGAGAAGGAGCGCCAGCAATTAAAAAAAGAACTGGAGCAGGCACAAAACCTGTTGAAGGCCAATCAGAAAGTAACCAAAGAAAATATGAGTATGCTGGGAATTATCAACCGCAAACTCAATATCCAGGAAAATATCGTTTCTAATATCAACAGGGAAATAAACCTGGTGGATAATACGATCTATAAAAACCAGCGGGATATCAACAAACTGCAGCTGTTGCTGGATACATTAAAACAGGAGTATGCCAAAAGTATGGTGTACGCCTATAAGAACAGGAGCAACTCCGATTTTTTAAACTTTATTTTTTCTGCTTCCAGTTTTAATGATGCCATTAAGCGGGTGAACTATTTAAAAAGTTACCGGAGTTACAGGGAAATGCAAGGCGATAATATCCTGCGTACACAGGAACTGCTTAAAACCAGGATCGGTGAATTGGGTCAAAGTAAGAAAAAAAAGAGTGAGGTTCTAACGGTAAAAAGTAAAGAAGCAGAAGCCTTACAGGCACAGCAGGAAGAGAAAAACAAGATCGTATCCAAGCTGAAGGCAGAAGGAAAAGAACTGAATAACCAGATAGCGGCGAAAAAGAAGCAGATGAAGAAGGTGAATGATGCCATTACAGCAGCCATTAACCGGGCGATAAAAGAAGCGAATGACAGGGCGAAAAAAGAAAAACTGGCTTTAGCGGAGGCCAATAAGAAAGCCAATACCGGCAGCGTTGCCGCATCTCCTAAAACAAAAAAAACGACACCTGTTAAAACTACAAAGCCACAGGAAAGTGTATTACTGGCTTCTCCGGAAGAGGTAACCCTCAATGCAAATTTTGAACGTAACCGTGGCAGCCTGCCCTGGCCGGTTGGCAGCGGGTATTTACTGTTGCACTATGGCGAGAATAAACTTCCGAACGGGGTGGTGGTGAGCTCCCAGGGTATTTCAATTGCCAGCAACGTAGGTACAGATGTAAAGGCGATTTTTGACGGGGAGATATTGCTTGTAAATAACTACGATGATGTGCAAATGGTGGTAATAAAGCATGGCCGGTATTTTACCGGTTACAGTAACCTTAGGGATGTACGGGTTTCAAAAGGTCAAACCGTTAAAAAGGGACATGTAATTGGAAAAGTAGCCGCCAACCTGGATGGTGTGGGTGCCGTGGATATGCAGATCAGCAACGATAAAAACCAGGACCTCAATCCTGAAGCATGGCTGCTGAAGCGGTAACATTTTTCAACAGCCGCTCATATAACCTTTCATACACAGGAACGATATTTCCAATATCAAATTTCCGGGCCTGCGCAAGGGCATTGGCTTTGAATGTATTGTGTGTTTCTTTATCGCCTAAAATGGCAATCGCTTTCTCACACATATCTTCAATATCCCCCACATTGCTCATGTAGCCAGTAACACCGTTGATGTTGATTTCAGGCAAACCGCCGGCATTGGTAGAGATCACCGGTACTTCGGCGGCCATGGCTTCCAGTGCAGCCAAACCAAAACTTTCATACTCGCTGGTAAGCAAAAACAGGTCTGCCAGCGGTAAGATGTCTTCCATTTGTTCCTGCTTGCCTAAAAACTTGATGTTATTGATGGCAACACAATCCCTGCAGATGGATTCTGCAGCAGGCCTTTCTGGTCCATCGCCCAACAGCAATAATTTAGACGGTAATTTTTCATTGATCAGTAAAAAAGTATTGATCACATCTTCCACTCTTTTTACCTTTCTGAAGTTGGAGGCATGTACTATAATTTTTTCTCCATTGGGGGCGATCAGTTTCCTGAAAGCATCCACCGGTTTTTTATTGAAACGGGTAACATCCACAAAATTGTGAATCACTTCAATTTCTTTGTTGATGTCGAAATTTTTATAGGTTTCTTCTTTTAAGTTTTCAGATACCGCTGTAAGCACATCACTTTCCATCATGGAAAAAGTAACCACCGGTTTGTAGGTTTTATCTCTTCCCACCAGGGTGATATCAGTGCCGTGTAAGGTGGTAATAACCGGGATATACTTTCCTTGTTTTAATAAGATCTGTTTTGCCATATAAGCCGCAGCAGCATGCGGAATGGCATAATGCACGTGCAATAATTCAATGTGATTGTTGGTGATCACATCCACCATGGTGCTGGCCAATGCAGTTTCATAAGGAGGGAAATCAAACAAAGGATAGGTAGGCACCCTTACTTCATGATAAAATATATTGGCATGAAAACCGCTGAGCCTTACCGGCTGCTGGTAAGTGATAAAATGTACGTTATGGCCTTTATCTGCCAGCGCTTTGCCTAGTTCTGTAGCCAATACACCACTGCCACCAAACGTAGGATAACAAACAATCGCAATGTTCATACACAATGAAATTTAATACTGCAAGTTAGCAATTATTGATGCCTGCAAACCTGCCGCTTGTGTATTGTAGTTGTGAAATAAGGAATTACTGTTATGCAAAGATAAAAGCTTCAAAAACCGGCGGACTTTAAAAACCCAGTACTTCTTTCATGCTGAAGATGCCTTTTTTGCCTTTTAAAAATTCGGCAGCCAGTACTGCACCTGTTGCAAAACCGGTACGGCTGTGCGCTGTATGTGTTATCTCTATGTCATCAATTGCGGAGGCATATCTGATGCTGTGTGTACCCGGTGCCGGGTCGATGCGTTTGCTGATAATGGATATTTCATCTGCAGTTGCTGACACCTCATTCACCCAGCCTTTTTTAAGAGGGTTGCTGGCCAGTATTTGTTCGGCCAGCGTAATGGCTGTTCCGCTGGGAGCATCTTTTTTCTGTGTGTGATGAATCTCTTCCATACTGATATTGTATTCCGGATGTTTATTCATCAATGCCGCCACATATTTATTTATCTCGAAAAATAAATTAACACCCACGCTGAAATTGCTTGCGTATAGCAGAGTGCCATTTACTTCTTCACACATTTTTTTTGCGGCAGGCCATTGATCGAGCCATCCGGTGCTGCCGCATACTGTAGGAACACCGCATTGCAGGCATTTCATTACGTTGCCAAATGCACTGTGCGGACCGGTAAATTCAATCGCCACATCAGCCAGCTGCAGGTTTTCTTTCGTGAGATCCTGCAGGTTATCAAAATCAATTTTTAATACAATGGAATGTCCTCTTTCAAGGGCGACCTGTTCAATTGCTTTGCCCATTTTACCGTAACCGATCAGTGCGATGTTCATATAGTGGTCCTAAAAATAATGAAGTTTGAAATGTTTAATTTGTTTTGACAGGTTACCGTCAATAATCAATAATTATTTGCGCTTGCCAATGTTCAGCACCAGGCTAATACCAGCTGTATTGGACATTTGGCTATAGCCTGGTTTTATCTGCAAACTAAGGTCATCACTTACGTCGAAAGCTTTCAGGTGAGCATCTACCGTTGCATCCACCACATTCAGTCCCCAAAATAAAATAAAAAACAACACCGAGTAGTCAACATTCTGGCGAAAACTGTTCCGGTAGCTTCTGATGGATTCTGCAGACAGGTTCCTGAATTCCTCATCCACCAGGATATCATTGTCAAAATCTGTATCTGTCTTATAGATATATGCCTGCTTAAGGGAGCGGTAATATTTTACATTGTAAAAATAAATGCCGGCAGTAGTGCCCAAGGCACCCCACACCAGCGGCAGCTTCCAGTACTTTTTATTGTATATCTGTCCCCAGCCTGGCGCAATGGCAGAGCGGAGTGTTGCTTTGCGGGGCTCAAATATTTGTACCGTCTTTTTTTGGGATGAATTGCTTACAGGCCGGTTGTTTTTTGCCATACTGTCTGTCATTTGAGCCTTCAATACAGTACAGCAAAAACAAAAAATAATAAGCAGCCAATTTTTCATCAACTCACGTTTACATTCAGTTTATCCAGCAGGCCGTTGAGTTCTTCCAATGAATAGTATTCGAACGTAACAGAGCCGGAACCTTTTTTACTGTGGTTCAGTTTTACCCTGGTATTAAACTGTGATGCTAAATTATCTTCTATCTTTTTAAAGGCCGGCGCCAGTTGTGCTTTTACAGAATGTTTAACAGCGCCATCGCTGGTGTACATTTTCCGTACCAGCTCTTCTGTTTGCCTCACAGAAAGGCCCTTGCTTTTTATCTCTGCAAAAATGAACAGCTGCTTATCCACCACATCCACATTGATCAATGCCCTGGCATGGCCCATACTGATCACACCTGTTCTAACGGCCACCTGTATATCCGGTGGTAATTTTAATAAGCGGATATAATTCGTTACCGTTGTTCTTTCCTTGCCCATTCTTTCGGCCACCTGTTCCTGTGTGTAATCCAGTTCATCCATCAGGCGCTTGTAGCTAAGGGCAACTTCAATGGCATTAAGATTTTCTCTTTGCAGATTTTCGAGCAATGCCAGTTCTAATAACTCAGCATCATTGGCCTGGCGGATATAGACCGGTACGTCTTTTAAACCAGCAATTTTAGCGGCCCTAAAACGTCTTTCACCGGCGATCAGCCTGTATTTTCCACTCGCCAGTTTGCTTACGGTCAGCGGCTGAATAATATCATGCAGTTTTAAAGAAGCCGCCAGTTCGCTTAAAGCCGTTTCATCAAAATCTTTACGGGGTTGTTTGGGATTTACTTCGATCTGGTCCAGAGCAACCCGGCTGGCAGTAGCTGTTTTTTCAACTACATCGGTCTTTAATGCACCCGAGGTATTTTTCAGGTCTGCATCAATATTCTGCAACAGGCTGCGGATACCTTTTCCCAGTGCGTCTTTTTTATTTGGAGCGTTCATAAATCAATTTGATAATTTGGAAATTTGGTGATTTGATGATGGTGTGGATTGAGATCGGGAGATATCGATTTAATTATCTCATCTCCAAATCATCAAATCTTCAAATTAATTCATCACTTTATCTTCCTGCTTAATTTTAGTCATGTTGTTTTTCTGCAGCACTTCTTTCGCCAGGTTTAAATAGTTTACCGAACCCTTGCTGTCTGCATCATATAAAATTACCGGCTTTCCAAAGCTTGGTGCTTCACTTAGCCGGGTGTTCCGGTGGATCATACTGTTAAACACCAGTTCTTCAAAATGTCTTCTCACTTCGGCCACCACCTGGTTGCACAGGCGAAGACGGCCGTCATACATGGTCATCAATATACCTTCTATCTGTAACTCCGGGTTTAGCCGGCTTTGTACAATTTTGATCGTATTCAATAATTTACCCAGTCCTTCCAATGCAAAAAATTCTGTTTGCACCGGTACCACCACACTGTTGGAGGCTACCAGGGCATTTACCGTTATCAAGCCAAGCGAAGGAGAACAATCAATGATCACAAAATCATAATCGCCTTCAATGGGTTCCAGTATCTTTTTAAGCACGGCTTCCCGGCTGGGGTAATTGATCATTTCAATTTCGGCGCCTACTAAATCAATATGAGAAGGAATGAGGTCGAGATTAGGGACATCCGTTTTTAATAACACATCTTTGGCAGGTGTTTCATTCACCATGCAGTCGTACAGGCTTTGGGTTACATTATGAAGGTCAAATCCCACGCCCGTGGTACTGTTGGCCTGGGGATCGGCATCTACCAGCAGGGTTTTAAATTCCAGCACGGCCAGGCTTGCGGCCAGGTTAATAGCCGTTGTCGTTTTGCCCACGCCCCCCTTCTGGTTAGCGATTCCTATTATTCTTGCCATTGTAAAGTCTAAAGTTTGACGTTGAAAGTTTAAAGTTCAAACGCCGCCAAAGGTACTGTTTGCCCCGCAACATTCATGTATAAAAAACCGATGATGCTTTGTTGCGGCAAATTTAGCCATTCAGCCTAAAAATGGGAACAATCCAGCACCTTTGTTGTAATAGTTGTAATAAAAATCACGCATTCATGTACACAATTGTAGCCGGTACTAACCGGGCCGGCAGTAATACCCTTAAAGTAGCAAAGGAATACCAGCGTTTTTTAAAGGAAAAAGGAGTAGCGGCCGGTATTTTATCTTTAGAAGGGCTTGATCTGCTGAATGATAAAAAAAAGATAGCTGAAATTGAGCAGGATATCATCGTACCCACTCAAAAATTGCTGTTTATTGTTCCTGAATACAATGGCAGTTATCCCGGGATTCTAAAATTATTGTTTGACGGAGGAAAGTCACATTCTGTATGGTGGCATAAAAAGGCACTCCTGGCAGGTGTATCCACTGGCCGGGGCGGCAATATCAGGGGTATGGAGCATTTTAACGGCGTGATGAATTACTTAAAGATCACTGTTTTTCCGGAGCTGCTGCCAATTTCAACGGTAGATAAGCTGATGAATGCCGAGGGCAGGTTTACAGATGCCGGTACCATTACCGCCATCCATAAACAATTAGATAATTTCGTTGAATGGTACCATTGATCAATAACAAGACCGCAACTTTGTGTGGTACAAAAGTTATCTTCATTCAATAATATTCCAAACTTACTTATCGTATGCGTACACCTTTAGGTGCTTTTATATTTGTTGCCATCCTGCTGCTGGTTGATATATATGCTTTCCAGGCATTCAGGGCGGTGAGTGTTAATAGCTCTTCACGCACAAAAGCAATTATTACTGCTGCGTACTGGACGGTTACTGTATTGGCGATCGCCACATTTCTAACGCTGGCGTTTAGCCGCATGGATTTTATGCCAAAGCCTGTGAGGAACACCCTGTTCGCCGTTATCATTGGTTTATTTCTTGCAAAGCTCACCATGGTATTTTTTGTATTAATTGATGATATCCGCAGGTTGTTTCAATGGGTTATTTTAAAGATCATGTACAGTTCTAAAAATGTAGACACGGCAGAAACTGAGGGAATCACCCGTTCTGCATTTTTAAGCTGGTTTGGATTGGCCGCAGGCACTACGCTGTTTGGAAGTTTATTGTATGGTTTTTCCAACAAATACAAATATCATATCAATAAAGTGCAGCTTTCTTTTGATAACCTGCCGGCCGGATTCAAAGGGTTAAAAATTGTACAGATCAGCGATGTGCATTCCGGCAGCTTTACCGATGCCAAAGCGGTGGAACTGGGGGTAGAAAAAATATTAAAGGAAAAACCTGATCTTATTTTGTTTACCGGCGACCTGGTAAATGATATGGCGATAGAAATGGATAATTACCACCAGATTTTTGGCAGGCTAAAGGCGCCCTTAGGAGTGTACTCTACATTGGGTAATCATGATTATGGCGACTATGTACGCTGGCCGCAGGATGGATTAACCAAAGAACAAAATTTAGAAAACCTGAAAGCGGTACATGCTAATATGGGCTGGCGCCTGCTGATGAATGAGCATGTACCCTTAGAAAGAAATGGCGACAAAATTGCTTTACTGGGCATTGAGAACTGGAGTGCCAAAGGCAGGTTTCCAAAACATGGCCGGCTCGACCTGGCACACAAAGACACCCATACCTATCCGTTTAAAATTTTAATGAGCCATGACCCCAGTCATTGGGAAGCGCAGGTACAACCGCATTACGGCGATATTGATCTGATGTTGAGCGGCCATACACATGGTATGCAGTTTGGCGTGGAAGTGCCCGGTTTTAAATGGAGCCCGGTGCAGTATATGTATAAGCAATGGGCAGGGTTGTATGAAAACGAAAAGCAAAAACTTTATGTAAACAGGGGCTTTGGTTTTATCGGGTACCCGGGCAGGGTGGGGATATTGCCGGAGATAACGGTGATAGAGCTGGTGTAGGCGATCTTTTCCTGGAAAAGCAAAAATTTGATAGCTGGAGAAATGTGCTATATTTACCTGCATTTCTCCAGCTATCGTTTTATGAAAAATACAAACCGTCTTATTGGAAGAGAGGAAGAGATTGCCAAAATGGATGCTTTGCTGCAATCACCGCAGGCTGAATTTTTAGCAGTGTACGGCCGGCGCCGGGTTGGTAAAACATACCTGGTACGGGAATATTTAAAAACCCATATTGTATTTGATATTACCGGAACACAAAACGGCAGCAGGGAGCAGCAGCTTCAAAACTTTTTTGATGAATACAGAGGAAGGGTAAAAAATAAAAAGCGGGCAACTGTTCCTGCTAACTGGCACCAGGCATTTGACTGTTTGGCAATCTACCTTAAAAGTTTGCAGCGGCTAAAAACAAAGCAGGTAGTATTCATTGATGAAATGCCCTGGATGGACACCCCCAAATCATCATTTATTACAGCGCTTGAATTTTTCTGGAACCAGCATGCTTCCAAAATGAACAATGTGCTGCTGATTGCCTGCGGATCTGCTTCTTCCTGGATAAAAGGGAAACTGATCAATGCCCGGGGCGGGCTGCACAACAGGGTAACGCAGCGTATCAGGTTGCTGCCTTTCAATCTGCATGAAACGGAATTGTTTTTGAAGAAAAAAGGGCTTGAACTTCCCCGTTATCAATTATTGGAAATATACATGGCGATGGGCGGCATACCTTTTTACCTTAACCAGGCAACAAAGGGGAAAAGCGCATCCCAAATAATAGATATGATTTGTTTTTCAAAAACCGGGCTGCTGCATAGTGAATATACACAACTGTATCATTCACTTTTTAAGAATGCTGCACAGTATGAAGCGATTATATCGGCACTGGCAGCACATCCGCAGGGCATTATAAGGCAGGCATTGGCAGCCAGGACAAAATTAAGCGAAGGCAGTTTATCAAGGGCACTGGAAGAACTGGTTGATTGCGATTTTATAACCGTGTACGATCCCTACATTAATAAAAAGAAAGAGTCTGTTTATAAACTCACCGATTTGTATTCGTTGTTTTACCTGAAGTTTATAAAGCCCAATAAAATAAACGGAAAAGGTGCGTGGCAACGCCTTTCACAGAGCAGCAGTTTTGCAGCATGGAGCGGATATGCTTTCGAAAATATCTGTATGATGCATATACAACAGGTGAAAGCGGCATTGGGTATACAAGGGGTGCATATCATGACCAATTCCTGGGTATTCAGGGGCAGCGCTGAATTACCAGGTGCACAAATTGATATGATCATTGACAGGGCTGATAATACCATTAACCTGTGTGAAGCAAAATTTACACAGGCCAATTTTATTATTACAAAAAAATACGCCGCACAATTAAAATTAAAGAAATCGGTTTTCAGGCAGGTGAGCCAGACAAAGAAAGCCACCTTCACCACTTTGCTGACCACGTATCCAGCCATACAAAGTAAATATTACCAGGATGAAGTGGACAATGAGATTACGATGGATAAATTATTTGATCACATATAGCAGCTTAGCTGCCGGGATAAAATCATCTTTGGAGAAATGCAGCTTTTTGGAATAGATTTCTCCAGCTATCGGAATATTCAATAGTGACATTCTGCAGCTTTCAGGGTATAAGACCGCTGTTCTTTTTATGTTATCAATATAATATTTCCCATCCAGTTGCTTTGCAAACCTGGCACGTACAAAAAACTTTCATATAACTTGCATCCACAATCAATTTAAAGCAGCCCATGTTCTCCAAAGCATACAACCTGGCCAGGTCATTCACTCACCCGTTAGTAGTGGCCATGCGCTATCATGATAAAACGGTAGAAAGCGGCCTGGGGGCTTTTGTGGTGCTGAATGATGATGGCTGGCTGATGACAGCGGCACATAATTTTGGAGCCGCCTTCGCATTTGGTCAGCACCAGCAGGAACTGGCACAATTCAATGAAAAAGCGGAGAAAATAAATGCTAATACGCAGATAAAAGAACACCAAAGAAAAGTATTGGCGCAGGCATTAAAACCCAATCCAAAATGGATAACGGATTTTGCAGTGATGCTGGCCGGACAGCGCATTGAGGTACTGGAGCATTTTTTTTACCAGGAGAATGATATCGCTTTTATGAGAGTGGATAAAAATTTTATTAAAGGGCAGACGGTATTTCCCAAATTGATCGATCCGGCTAAAATAAATCCCGGAACCAGT
>Ga0164290_1000796_pt1 | contig 78704 bp, 84 predicted proteins | sample Micstemetagenome_FD_108782 | JGI IMG/M metagenome (GOLD analysis project Ga0164290, IMG submission 108782) | Contaminated culture microbial community from soil near Moab, Utah, USA - Microcoleus steenstrupii SON62 (Illumina Assembly) | ecosystem: Environmental > Terrestrial > Soil > Soil crust... | reverse complement strand
GGCCCCAGATCGTTGATCGCCACCACCTCGATGTCGCGACGGCCATGCTCGACGATCGAGCGCAGGACGAGGCGGCCGATGCGGCCGAAACCATTGATGGCGACGCGGACGGTCATGGGGCGGTCTCCGAAAGAAGCGGCTGATTGTCGGCGCTTCAATGGGACCGGCGGGCGCGAGGATCAACCCCGCGCCCGTAACAAGGCGTGATCAACTGTAACGCCTGCTCAGTCCGTGCGTCGCGCCCGGGGGCCCGGACCGCCGACATTCAGCGAGTCCATGGTCACGACCTGCCCCGCCTCGTCCCGCGAGAACTGCACGCGCCGCCCGGGGTCTCCGACCACGGTGAACAGATCGCCGTCCAGCCGGGCCAGCAGCACCGGCGGCCGGCGTCCGCGACTGATCTGCAGCCGGTCCCCGACCACCGACACGATCTGCTCGCCATAGGCGCCGGCGTAGGGCGCAAGATCGCCCGCCGCCGTCGTCGAGTTCAGGGCCTGCAGCGCCCAGGCGGCGTCGTTGCGGCCGCCGTCGCGGGCCACGATGGCCTCCAGCGCCAGGGTCTGGGCTCGCGTCAGGGCCTGATCCCACGGAACGGCGACGTCCGGCAGCACCCCGGTCCCTTCCCAATTCTTGCCGGTGACCGGATTCTTCGGCGACCCCTGCGAGATGAAGACCGCGAAGCCGCCGCCGACCGGCACCATCCCGCCCGGATTGGCCGCTCCGCCCGAGGCCTCGCCGACGATGGTCGCGCGGCCGGCGCCCTGCAGGGTGTAGGGGAAGGCTTCCCCCGCCGAACCCGTGCGGCCGCTGATCAGCACATAGAGCGGAACGTCCAGCCGGGGCGTCGGATAGAAGACGGCCGGGGCCTCGCTCTCGGTGCCCTCGCGGCTGTGGAAGATGTTGTAGATCGGCGCGTTCGTCGGGGTGAAGGCGCTGGTCAGATACCCCACCATCGAGGGCGCGCCCCCGCCGTTGTCGCGCAGGTCGAAGATGACCGCATCGGCGTCGGCGACGAAGGCCAGGGCCGCGTCGGCCGCGCGCCGGGCTGGATCGGCGGGGTTCTCGAAATCGATGTTCGAGAACTGGCGCAGGTCGATGTAGCCGATGTTGCCGGGCAGGATCTCGACCTTGCGGAAGCCATAGTGGCCGCGCGCCTCCATCGGATTGACCGGCGGCCGACGGCGCGCCGGTTCACCGGCGGCCGCGGACGGCGGCGGCGAACCGGGGGTCCGCACCACCCGCTGCGGTCCCGGGGCCGGCCCGGCCGGCGCGTTGGGGTCGAAGGCGACGTTGAAGTGGGCGTCCAGCGGCCGCAGCCGCCGGCTGAGCGCAGCGGCCAGGTCGCGCGGATCGGTCAGACTGTCGAAGGCACCGGCCGCGCTCTCGGCTTCCAGCCCGTCGGCGATCCGGTCTCCGGCGGCCGGGTCGAAATACAGGTCGCGGATGCGCCCGGCGACGGCCTCGACCGTCTCGCGGGGCGGCGGCGTCTGGGCGAAGGCGGGGAAGGCCGCCATCAGGGCGGCGGCGAAGAGCAGGGCTCGCATCAGGGCGTCTCCGTCATCAGGGGCAGGGTCAGCCGGGCGGTCAGACCGCCGCCGGGCCGATTGATCAGGGTCACGTCGCCGCCGAACGCCCGCGCCGCCTGCCGGGCCACGGTCAGGCCCAGTCCGGCGCCGCCCGTTTCGCGGCTGCGCGATCGTTCGGCGCGGTGGAAGGGCTCGAAAACCGCTTCCAGCTCGTCCTCGGCCAGGCCGGGGCCGTCGTCCTCGACGACGACGACCGCGCGCCCGTCCTCGGACAGCGCCTTCACCCGGGCCGCGTCGCCGAATTTGACGGCGTTGGCGATCAGATTGGCCAGGGCCCGGCGCAGGGCGGCGGGATCGGCCTTGACCGGCAGGGCCGCGCCGTTGGCGAAGCTCACGTCCGCCCCCGTCTCGGAGAATCCGGCCGCGCAGTCCTCGGCCAGGCTGGACAGATCGAACCGCTCGCGCCGCTCGGGCGTCGCCTCGCCGCGCACATAGGCCATGGCCTGGGCGATCAGGGCGTCCATCTCCTCGATGTCGGCGGCCATGCGGTCGCGCACGGCGTCGGGCGCCTGTTCGGCCCGGAAGCGCAGACGGGTCAGGGGGGTGCGCAGGTCATGGGCGATGGCCGCTACGGTCTGGGTTCGCCGGCGCATGTGGTCGCGCAGGGACGCCTGCATGTCGTTGAAGGCGTGGATGGCCGTGCGCACCTCGCTGGGGCCCGACGGCTCCAGCGGCTCGGCGTCCGGATCGGCTCCCAGCCGCTCGGCGGCGTCGGCGAAGACCCGGATCGGCCGGGTCAGGCGGCGCGCCATGAACCAGACCAGCGGCGCCAGCAGCAGCATGGATATGGCCAGGGCCAGCAGCACGCGCTGCTGCCACGGCGACAGGAACCCGCGCGGGGGCTCGACCGTGGCCCAGCGCCCGTCCGCCTGCAGCACCGAGGCGGCGAAGGGGGCGAAGGTCAGCCGGTCGGCCAGAACCGTGAACTGGCGCGTCTCGCGGTCGATGATGAAGGCGGCGTCCGTACCTCGCGGCAGGGGATGGCGCAGATGCATCCGGGCGCGGATCTCGGCCCCCTCCCGCATCACGACCACGCCCCTGGCCTGACCCGGCTCCGGCGGGGGCGGGGGCGGAGGGGGCGACGGCGGCGCCGGCGGCGCCGGGGGCGGCGGGACGCGGCGAACGGACTCGGGCAGGGCGAAGGTGAAGCGCTGGACCGCGGCCGGGTCGGACCGCGGCCCGTCCCGTAGCCGCCTCGGGCGATCGCGTTCGACACGGACGCGCACGGTCCCGGGTTCGACGCCCAGTCGCTGGGCCAGGCCGGCGGCGAGCGCCAGGGCCATCGGATCGTCCGGCTGGTCCGGGTTCTGAGCGATGGGACGGTCGGTCAGGCGCCGCTTCAGCACGCGGCCGTCCGACGTTTCGGCCGGTTCGCCCTTCAGGGCATTGGCCGCGGCCTCGATGCTGAAACCGGCGGGCTCAGGCTCGGGCGCCAGCACAACGACGCCGAAGGCCACCGCCTGGGACATGACGACGGCCAGCGCCGCCAGCGCCGCCACCTGCACCAGAACCGGGAAGGAGGAGGGACGCCTCACGCGACGCCCCGCGCGCCGGCGTGCCGTTCGACCTTGACGTCGAACATGTATCCTTCGCCGCGCAGGGTCTGGATCATCTCCAGCCCCGATCCGTCGTCCAGCTTCTTCCGCAGCCGGCTGATCTGCACATCCATGGCCCGATCGAACACATCGGCGTCCGCCCCTCGCGCCCGCTCCAGCAACTGGTCGCGGGTCAGCACCCGGCCCGGCCGTTCCGCAAAGGCGCGCAGCAGGGCGAACTCGCCCGCCGACAGAGCAACCGCGCGCCCGTCCGGCCGCGTCAGTTCGCGCCGCAGCAGGTCCAGCCGCCAGCCGGCGAAGGCCAGGGCCGGCCCGTCCGCCGCGGCCTCGTCGCGCGGCCGGCGCAGAACGGCGCGCACCCGGGCCAGCAGTTCGCGGGGATTGCAGGGCTTGGCCAGATAGTCGTCGGCCCCCAGCTCCAGGCCGATGATCCGGTCCGTGTCCTCGCCCATGGCCGACAGCATGACGATCGGCGGTCCGCCCTTGCCCGACAGGCGGCGGCAGACCGACAGCCCGTCCTCGCCCGGCATCATCAGGTCCAGCACGATCAGATCCGGACTCTGGCGCGCGATGGCCCGATCCATCTCGGCGGCCGAAGCCGCGCCCGTGGCGTCATAGCCATGCTGCCCCAGGTAGTCGCACAGCACCTCGCGGATGCCGGGATCGTCGTCGACAACGAGAATGCGGGGGGCGGCGTCGGCTTGCATGACGGCCATTGTGGCGAACCGCACGCTCGCCGTCATTTCAGCGTTGAAACATTTCTCCGGCGACCTGAAACACAGGGGAAAGGGCGGCGTGGTCGAACAGCGTCGCTCCATAACAGGAACCGATACCCATGCTGACCCTGATCGCCCTGTCCGCCCTGCTGATGCAGGATCCCCCCGCGCCGCCCGCCCCGCCGGCGCCGCCGGCTCCGCCCGAGGTCCACACCCGCTTCATGCTGATGGGCGATGGACCCGGCGGTCTGGACAAGGACGGCGACGGCCAGATTTCGCGCGAGGAATTCGCCGCCCCGATGACCGACCATTTCGCCAGAATGGACAAGGACGGCAACGGCCGCCTGTCGACCGAGGAACTGTCGGCGGGCCACGGCGAGGGCGACCACGTCTTCATCCGCCGTCCGGGCGGCGAGGGCGGTCCGGGCCCGCATCGCTTCGAACTGCGTCGGGGCGGCGCTCCGGGCCAGCACGCGGAAACCGAGGTCCGCACCATGGTCTTCTCGGGCCGTGGCGAAGGCGGCCAGCATGAGATCGTGATCCGCGGCGACGGCGCCGAGGGCGGTCCCCGCATCATCCACCTGCCGCGCGGCGCCGGCGGCCCGGGCGAGCACAATGTCATCGTCCGCCAGTTCGGCGGGCCGGACGGCGAGCACAAGATGGACGCCGACAACGACGGCCGCATCAGCGAGGCCGAGTTCACCGGCCCCCTGCGCGAGGCCTTCGCCCGCATGGACGCCGACCACTCGGGCTTCATCGAGGAAGGCGAGCGCGGCCAGGGCCACGACGTCCAGGTCTTCACCCACCGGACCGAAACACGACAGAACGATGAAGACTGATCAGCCCAGCGACTTCGTGACTTGAAAGTCATCGGAGGCGCCTTCTAATGGCGCCATGATCTTCCGTCGCCTGTTCGAACGACTGGCCGTGTCAGCCGCGATGAGCCTTGCGCTCGTCGCGGCTCCGTCGTTTGCGGAAGACCCCGCCGTCGCACCGGCGGTCCCGGCGGCGGCGCCGGCCGCGCCAGATCGCGAACGCATCCGGATGAACCAGCGGGTCTTCGATCACGTCTGGAACGAGGTCCGGCGCGAATACTACGACCCGCATCTGCATGGCGTGGACTGGAACGAGGCGCGCCGCACATGGCGTCCGGTCGCCCTGGCCGCCCCCGACGACCGGACCCTGTACCGGTCGCTGCGCGAGATGCTGAACCTGCTGGACGACGATCACGCCGGCGCCGCCCCGCCCGCCGTGGCGCGCCGCCAGGACCGGCTGCGCGAACGCCGCGCCGCGGTCGGCCTGTCGCTGCGCGCCGACCGGGACAATCAGGACAGCTATCTGGTGGAGCAGGTCCGCGAGGGATCGCCCGCGGCCGAGGCCGGCGTGGGCGTCGGCTGGCGGCTGATCGCCGACGGCGCCGCGGGCTGGACGCCGGATCAGGACGTGGTCGAGGGACGTCCCCTGGTCCTGACCATGATCGACGCCGACGGCGCCGTGCGGCCGACCGTCCTGAACCCCCGCATCATGGAGCCGCGCCCGGCCTTCGTCGCCGACCGCAGCCGGCCCAATGTGCTGGTGCTCCGGGTCGAAGGCTTTGAACAGGGTCTGGGCCGCTGGATGGGCGAACAGCTGGCGGGGGTGACGCCGGACACCGACGTGGTCATCGACCTGCGCGGCAATCCCGGCGGCCGGTTGATGGAGGCGGACGCGGTGCTGAGCTGTTTCCTGCCGGCCAACATGGCCTGGGCGACCCGCACCTCGCGCAACGGACGCCGGGTCGAGCTGAAGACCGCCGGCGGCTGCGGCGCCTTGACCGCCCCCGTGCCCAACGACGTCGCCGTTCTGGTCGACGACCAGAGCCGCAGCGCCGCCGAACTGACGCCCGCCGCCCTGCAGGAGGCGCGTCGCGCCGTCGTGGTCGGCGCGCCGACGGCCGGCGCCGTGCTGATCTCGCAGGAGACCCGGCTGCCCGACGGCGGCCGGCTGACGCTCAGCCGCGCGGACTTCGTCACCTCGGGCGGCGTCCGGCTCGAAAAGAATGGCGTGAAGCCCGATCTGGCGGCGCCCGTGGCGGCCGCCGATCGCCGGGCCGGGCGGGACGCCGCTCTGGAGACCGCCATCGCCGCCCTGGCCGCGCCGCGCGCGGAACAGGCCCGGGCCGCCGCCGCCGCCCCGCTCTAGACCGCGACCGGCCTGACCTTCGACGCCGCCAGACGCGCCCGTTCTCGCGCCTCGTCCGTCGTCGCGCCCCGCGCCGTCGCCACGCCCATGCGCCGCCGCTCATAGCTCTCGGGCTTGCCGAACAGGCGCAGGTCGGCGGTCGGGACGGACAGGGCCTCGGCCACGCCGTCAAAGGCGATGCCGGTCGCATCCATGCCGCCATAGATCACCGCGCTGGCGCCGACGTCGCGCTGGCTGACGTCGACCGGCAGGCCCAGGATGGCCCGCGCGTGCAGGGCGAACTCGCTCATGGTCTGGGTCGCCAGGGTCACCAGGCCGGTGTCATGCGGGCGCGGCGACACCTCAGAGAACCAGACCTGGTCGCCCTTCACGAACAGCTCGACGCCGAACACGCCCAGACCGCCCAGCGAATCCGTGACCTTGCCGGCGATGTCCTGGGCGGCGGCCAGGGCGGCGGGCGTCATCGCCTGCGGCTGCCAGCTCTCGACATAGTCGCCCTTGACCTGACGGTGGCCGATCGGGGCGCAGAAGTCGGTGCGCACCGTCCCGTCCCGCATAGACCGCACGGTCAGCAGGGTGATCTCGAACTCGAAGTCGATCCGCCCCTCGACGATGACGGTCGCCGTCTCCACCCGACCGCCCGACTGGGCGTAGGCCCAGGCGTCCGCCACCTGATCCAGCGATTCCACGAAGGACTGACCCTTGCCCGACGACGACATCACCGGCTTGACGAAAACCGGCAGCCCGATCCGTGCCGCCGCCTCGGCCAGTTCGTCGGCCGACGAGGCGAAGGCGTAGGGCGAGGTCGGCAGCCCCAGTTCCTCTCCCGCCAGCCGCCGGATGCCCTCGCGGTTCATGGTCAGCTGGGTCGCGCGGGCGGTCGGGATGACCACCGCATGCCCCGCCGCCTCGATCTCGGCCAGGACGCCGGTGGCGATGGCCTCGATCTCGGGCACGATGATGTGCGGCGCCTCCGCGGCGATGACCCCCGCGAGGATGTGCGGATCGGTCATCGGAATGACGTGGCTGCGGTGCGCCACCTGCATGGCGGGGGCGTTGGGATAGCGGTCGACGGCGATGACCTCGACGCCCAGCCGCTGCAGCTCGATCGCCACCTCCTTGCCCAGTTCCCCGGCGCCCAGCAGCATCACGCGGACGGCGGTGTCCGACAGCGGTGTTCCAAGGCGCATGGGTTCAGTCTCCGGTCGTCAGTTCGCGGGCGGGGGAACGGCGTACAGTCGCCGGAACGCGTCCAGCGCGGCCCCGTGATAGATGGTGGCGTGGCTCTCGTTCGGGCGCGGCTCGAACGTCCAGGTCACCCCGGGCAGGGCGTGGTCGCGCAGATTGCCGGTCAGGGTGTCCATCAGCGCCTGCGCCTCCGCGCCCTCATTGCCCATCGTCAGGATCAGGGTGCGCGGATCGTTCGAATGGTCGCGAAGGTGCGCGCCCGCCTGTTGCGCCAGCTTCCCGCCGTCCCACCACAGGCTGGGGCTGACGGCGACCCAGGCGTCGAACATCTGCGGCTCCTTGAGGAAGGTCTCCACGACGAACAGCCCCGCCAGGGATTCGCCCATCAGCGCCGTCTCGCCATTGGTGCGGAAGCGCCCCTCGATAAAGGGCAGCACCTCTTCCCCGACGAAGCGCCGGAAACGGTCGGAATGACCCTGCGTCGGATAACGGGCGATCAGCTCGGCGTTCTCCGTCGGCAGGGCCAGCTCGTTGCGCCGGTCGACCGAGGCGATCCCGACCACGATCACGTCCCGCGTCGTTCCGTTCACCGTGCCCAGCTGAGCCAGGCCCGAGATGTGGTGGAAGTCCTGCCACGTCGTCCCGCCGTCCAGCACATACATCACCGGATACCGCGCCTCGCCGCCTTCGTAGCCGGGCGGCAGCCAGACGTTGATCTCGCGCGTCGCGCCCATCACCGCCGAGGGCAGGGCGTACGACTGGCCGATGACGATCGGCGTCGACTCCGCCTGGGCCGAGACCGGGCCCGCGCCCGCCAGAACCGCGCCCGCCATCAGCAGGGCCGTCATCGCCATTCGCAACATCATGGGGTCTCCCGGGCAGGTTGGATCAGATCCCAGGCGTTGCCGTAGAGGTCCTGGAACACGACCACCTTCCCATAGGATTCCCGCCGGGGCGTCTCTCGAAATTCCACGCCCGCGGCCGTCCAGGCGGCGTGGTCGCGGACCAGATCGTCCGTCTCCAGAAACAGCCAGACCCGGTCGCCTGCCTGCCGCCCGACCGCCGCGCGCTGTTCGTCGGTGGTGGCCCGGGCCAGCAGCAGCGAGGTCTGGCCGCCCTTGGGCGTCACCCGCACCCAGCGCTTGCCGCCGCCCATGTCCGTGTCCTCGCTGAGCTCGAAACCCAGCTTGCCGACAAAGAAGGCGATGGCTTCGTCATAGTCGCGGACCAGCAGGCTGACGGCGCCGAGATGGGCCACGGACCTAGAGCCGCGCCTTGACCGCCGCGACCACTGCGTCCGTCGTGATCCCGAATTTCTCGTACAGGATCTCGGCCGGCGCGCTGGCCCCGAAGCCGGACATGCCGACGAATCCGCCGTCCTCGCCGATGAACCGCTCCCAGCCCTGCTGAATGGCGGCTTCGACCGCGACGCGGACTGTCCCGCGCCCGATCACCGAGGCCTGGTATTTGGCGTCCTGCTGGAAGAACAGCTCGAAACACGGAACCGAAACGACGCGCGTCGGCGTGCCCTCGGCCTCCAGCGCATCGGCGGCGGCCAGCGCCAGCGGTACCTCGGTGCCGGTCGCGAACAGCGTCGCCCTGGCCGGTCCGTTGGCGGCGCGCAGCTCATAGGCGCCCTTGGCCGACAGGTTCTCGGCGGAGGCGACGGTGCGCACGGCGGCGGTCTTCTGGCGCGACAGGGCCATGGCCGAAGGCGCGGTCTTGTGCTCCAGCGCCAGCTTCCAGCACTCCATGGCCTCGACCGTGTCGGCGGGGCGGAAGACCAGCAGGTTGGGAATGGCGCGCAGGGCGGCCAGATGCTCGACCGGCTGGTGCGTCGGCCCGTCCTCGCCCAGACCGATGCTGTCGTGCGTCAGCACATGGATCGCCCGCACCCCCATCAGGGCCCCCAGCCGGATCGCCGGCCGGCTGTAGTCCGAGAACACCATGAAGGTGCCGCCATAGGGAATGACCCCGCCGTGCAGCGCCATGCCGTTCATCGCCGCGGCCATGCCGAACTCGCGGATGCCCCAGTTGACGTACCGGCCCTCATAGGTCGGCCCGTCGAAGATCGGCGTGCCCTTGACGAAGGTGTTGTTCGAGCCGGTCAGATCGGCCGAGCCGCCGATCAGCTCGGGGATGGCGGCGAACAGTTCGTCCAGCGCCGCGCCCGACGACTGGCGCGTGGCCTGGGCCGGCTTCGTCTCGACCAGTTCGGCGATCTTCGCCTGCAGCTTGTCGAAGGCGCCGGCGGGCAGGTCGCCCTTCATGGCGCGGGTGAAGTCGGCGGCCTGGGACGAGGCGTTCAGTCGCGCTTCCCACGCCTTGCGCGCCTTGGCCCCGCGACGACCGACCTTCTTCCAGGCCTTGTCGACGGCTTCCGGCAGTTCGAACGGCTCGTGCGTCCACGACAGGCCCAGACGGGTGGCGGCGATCTCGGCCGCGCCCAGGGCCGCGCCGTGCGTCTTGTGGCTGCCTTCCATGGTGGCGGCGCCCCGGCCGATCCTGGTCTTGCAGGCGATCAGCGTCGGCCTGTCCTGTCTCGTCGCCCACTGCAGCGCCGACTTGATGGCCTTCATGTCGTGGCCGTCGATGGCCTTCACGGCCCAGCCCGCGGCCTTGAAGCGCGCCTTCTGGTCCGTGGCGTCCGACAGCGAGACTGCGCCGTCGATGGTGATCGAATTGTCGTCCCACAGCACCGTCAGCTTGTTCAGCCGGTAGCGGCCGGCCAAGGCGATCGCCTCCTGCGACACGCCCTCCATCAGGCAGCCGTCTCCCGCGATCACCCAGGTGCGGTGGTCGACCAGGTCGCCGCCGAACCGCGCCGCCAGATGGCGCTCGGCCATGGCGAAGCCGACGCTGTTGGCCAGACCCTGGCCCAGCGGGCCGGTCGTGGTCTCCACGCCGGGCATATGGCCGAACTCCGGGTGGCCGGCGGTCTTCGACCCCCACTGGCGGAAGTTGGACAGCTCCTCCTTCGTCGCGGCCTTGTAGCCGGTCAGATGAAGCAGGGAGTAGATCAGCATCGACCCGTGCCCGGCCGACAGGATGAAGCGGTCGCGGTCGGCCCAGTCGGGGCGGCTCGCGTCGAACTTCAGAAATTTCGAGAACAGCACCGTCGCCACGTCGGCCATGCCCATGGGCATGCCGGGGTGGCCGCTCTTCGCCTTTTCGACCCCGTCCATTGACAGCACCCGGATGGCGTCGGCCATCTGTCTCGGGGTGGCCTTTTCGGATGCGTTTTTGGGGTCGGTCACGGGGAGGACCTTTCGTCGGGAGGCGGAAAAAAGGAAGCGCGCCGCTTTACCCCGGCGTGCGCCCGGGTTCTATACGGATTCTGGAGGATGTGACGCGAATGGATGCTGCTTCGGCCGCCAAGGACCGTGTCGACCGCGCGCTCGCCCTGCTCGAGCGCCGGCTGCTGGAACTCAAGGGACGCGCGGCCGGATCCAGCCGCGTGCCGGACGACGACCTGTTCGCGCCCGAGCCCTCGACCGAGACTGACCGCCTGCGCATCTTCGAACTGGAAGCCGCCGGCCGCGACGCCGCCCAGGCCCTGGCCCGCGCCGCCGACGCCATCCGCGACAGCCTGGCCGAACAGGAGGCCCGCTGATGGCGACGGTGACCGTCGAGATCAACGGCCGTCCCTACGCCGTCGGTTGCGCCGACGGCCAGGAGGATCGCGTCCGCACCCTCGCCAGCCAGTTCGACGGCCATGTGCGTCAGGTGGCCGGCGAGGTCGGCCATGTCGGCGACATCCGTCTGTTCCTGATGGCCGGGCTGATGCTGGCCGACGAACTGCATGAGGCCCGCGCCAACGGCGGCGCCGCCCCGGCGTCCGCTGCGGCCGCCAACACCGACGGCGTGGCCGAGGCCCTGAACGCCGTCGCCGCCCGACTGGAAAAGATCGCACAGGGTCTGTGACGCCCCGCCATTGTTCCGCCCCGCCGGAACGACTATCTTGCTCCACGGCGGGTCTTGCTGCGGCCCTCGTCGAAGGCAACATTTCCTTGCGACCTTAATTCACTCGAAGGGAGCTGTCCCTGACCAGGCTCGTGGGCCTGGGCACACGGCGCCCACCTGGCTACCCAGGTCGAGAGGATTTAAACGTCCTTCACGGTTCTTGCGGCGCCGCCAACCCTCTCCCTCCCTCTTGTGCGCTATCGCTCGCGACGCGGTCGCTCGCTGCTTGAGCGCGGTTCTGCGCCCCTCCGTAAGGCGCCGCTTGAGCGGCTCGGGCGCCCGCGCTACGGCTGCCGGGCGTGCTCGACGCGGCCGGACGGTTCCTCCCATGACCGACAAGCATCAGCTCCGCGCCGCCATGCGGGCCACGCGCAAGCGTCTGGCCGGGCTGGACGCGGGCGCCGCCGGCCGCGCCGCCGAACAGGCCGGCGCCCTGCCGCCCGGCCGGATCGTCGCCGTCTATCGCGCCATCGGCTCGGAACTGGACGTCGACGCCCTGTCGCTGGCCCTCAGCCGGGCCGGGCGCGAGCTGTGCCTGCCGGTGGTCATCGAGCGGGACGCCCCCATGATCTTCCGCCGCTGGACCCCGGGCGAACCGCTCGAACTGGATGAGGCCGGCGTGCCTGCGCCCTTTCCCCTGGCCGAGATCGTCGACCCCGACCTGATCCTGACGCCGCTGCTGGCCTTCGACGCCGAGGGCGGACGGCTGGGGCAGGGCGGCGGCTATTACGACCGCACCTTCGCGGCCCGGCCCGACGCCCTCCGCATCGGCTTCGCCTACGCCGGCCAGCAGGTCGACCGCCTGCCGGTCGAGGCGCACGACATTCGGCTGCATGGCGTTCTGACCGAGACCGGCTATAGAGCCTTCGCATGAGACTGGCTTTTTTCGGTGATGTCGTCGGCAAGTCCGGACGGGACGGCCTGAGCGACCACCTGCCGGGGCTGAAGCGCGACCTGAAACTCGACTTCGTGGTGGTCAACGCCGAGAACGCCGCCGGCGGTTTCGGCATTACCGAGAACACCGCGCGCGAGCTGTTCATGGCCGGCGCCGACTGCCTGACCCTCGGCAACCACAGCTGGGACCAGCGCGAGGCCCTGACCTATATCGTCCGCGAGCCGCGCCTGATCCGGCCGCTCAACTATCCGCGCCTGATGGACGCCCCCGGGGCCGGGGCCAATCTGTTCGAGACCCAGTCCGGCAAGACCGTGCTGGTCATGAACGCCCTGGGCCGCATCCACATGGACGCCGTCGACGATCCCTTCGGCGCGGTCGAGAAGGAATTGGCCGCCTGTCCCATGGGCATGGCCGCCGACGCCATCATCGTCGACATGCACGCCGAGGCCACATCCGAGAAGATGGCCATGGGCCATTTCTGCGACGGCCGCGTCAGTCTGGTCGTGGGCACCCACACCCACGTCCCGACCGCCGACTGCCAGATACTGCCCGGCGGCACGGCCTATCAGACCGACGCCGGCGGCTGCTGCGACTATGACTCGGTCATCGGCAACGAGAAGGAAGAGCCCCTGCGGCGCTTCACCACCCGGCTGTCGGGCGGGCGCTACACCCCCGCCCACGGCCCGGCCACGATCTGCGGCGTCTATGTCGAGACCGACGACCGGACCGGCCTGGCCACGCGGGTCGAGCCGATCCGGGTCGGGGGACGGTTGAGCCAGGCGATTCCCGTTCCGGCTTGATTCGACGGCCCGCCGGCCTGCCGGCCGACCGGCGACGCCTGAGTAGCCTTCGTCTCTGAATTCCTCGAATCGGTATTCGAAATCCCGCGGAATCCGTCGTCGAATTCCCCGTCGTTCGACAGGGCTATGCCTGCACGACCCGCGCATCTCCGCTGGCCACGGCCAGCCTGGCCCGGGTCGTCAGCACGCCGCCCTTGTCCGACACCTTGTCCAGCACCTTGAACTCGGTCTGCCACCGGTCCGGCGTGACGTCGCAGACGACGTAGCCGCGCTGGGCGTTGTTGAATTTCAGGAACGGGTTGTCGGCCAGATAGCGCCGCCCGTCAGCCCGCTGGTCCTGGCCGTCACCTGATGAACTGATCGAGGTGGTGACGAACTCCGACGCGATCGGCGCGCCCTCCGGATTGCGGCTGTCGCGGTACAGCTCGCCCGCATAGTTCTGATGCTCGTCCCCGGTCAGGACGATGGTGTTGCCGATCCGGCGTTCGCGCAGCCGGTCCAGCAGCCGCTGGCGCGGGATGGAATAGCCGGCCCAGGTGTCCAGGTTGTAGCCCGGCTCGGGGCCTTCCTTGCGGTCCAGATCCATCACCATGATCTGCTGCGCCAGCACCTTCCAGTGCGCCCGCGACTGGTCGAGGTTGCGGTACAGCCACGCCTCCTGCGCCTGTCCCAGCACCTCGGCGTCGCGCGCCGAGACGCCCGCGCACGTCGTGGCCCAGGCGTCGTCGCACGGCTGGTCCGAGCGGTAGGAGCGGGTGTCGAGGAAGTTCAGGTCCAGCAGATCGCCCCAGGACGACTGCCGGTACAGTTGCATCTCCGACCCGCGCGGGAAGGCCGAACGCCTGAGCGGCATGTGCTCGTAGAACGCCTGGGCCGCCGCCTGCCGCCTGAGCAAAAACAACTCGGGCGGCACGCCGTCGTCGATGGCCGAGACCCAGTTGTTGGCGATCTCGTGATCGTCCCAGGTCACGAACCACGCCGTCGCCGCGTGGTTGGCCTGCAGATCGGTGTCCATCTTGTACTGGGCGTAGCGGCGCCGGTAGTCGTCCAGGCTGTAGGTCTCGCCGCCGAAATGCTGCCGCGGGTTCTCGACCGTTCCGCCCGACCCCGTATAGGTCCGGCTGCCGCGTCCTTCGTAGATGTAATCCCCATAGCAATAGACGAAGTCCAGGTCCTCGGCCGCCGCCTTCCGGTGCGCGGTGTAGAAGCCCTGCTCATAGGCCTGACAGCCCAGCACGCCGAAGCGCGCGTGCGCCACCGCCGACCCGCCCGCCGGCGCCGTCTTCGCCCGGCCCGTGGCGGTGCGCTCGGTGCCGGCGATGAAGCGGTAGAAATAGTCCCGGCCGGGCTCCAGCCCCTCGACCTCGACATGGACCGAATGCGCCATCTCGGGGCGCGCAATCGCCTCGCCTTTCCGAACGATGGTGGAGAAGCCGCGATCCGTCGCCACCTCCCACTTCACGGGCACGGGCTGGGACGGCATGCCGTTGCCGATCTCGAGCGGGCGGGGGGCCAGCCGGGTCCAGATCACGAAGCCGTCCGGGGCGGGATCGCCCGCGGCTATGCCCAGCTGGAACGGATATTCCGCGAACACCGGATCGGCCAGCGCCTGCCGGCTGGAGCTGACAAGGGCGCCGCCGGCGCCGAGGCCCAGCAGCAGTCCGCGACGGGACAGGGAATCGAATGCGGACATGGCGGCCTCCGGAACGTGCCGGTCCGACCTAGCCCGGAAATGTGACGGTCGTCACGGGTTCGGCTCCGCAAGATTCGCTCATCCTGCGCCGGTTCCGACGGGCCTCGACCTCGCCCGGCGTCGACCCTGTCGAACGGCGCGGCGCCGGCTGATACGAAAATCCGTGCCCTATGAGCCGCCATTGCGAGGTTCCATGTCGATTGCCCGTTTTCTCGCCCCCTGCCTGGGCGCAGCGATTCTTTCCACCGCCCCGGCCGCCGCGGCCCAGGACGGGCCTCCCACGGCTCAATTGGGCGATTTCTTCGGCATCCGGACGGTGGAGGTGGCGATCGGCGGACGCGACCACACCTTCCTTCTGGACACCGGCGGCGGTGTCACCACCATCAGTCCGGCCCTCGCCGAAGCCATCGGCTGCACGCCGTGGTCGCAGATCAACGGCTTCCGCATGGGCGGCGAGCGTCTTTCCATGCCCCGCTGCGACGACGTCGCCATCGTGATCGCCGGCCAGGCGCTGACGGTTCCCAGCGCCGGCGTCTTCGACCTGAGCCCCCTCCTGCCGCCGGCCTCGCAAAAGATCGAAGGCCTGGTGGCGCTCGACGTTCTGGCCACCCGCCCGTTCACGCTGGAACTGGCCTCGGGCAGGCTGACCTTCGAGACTCCCGAATCCCTCGCGCGGCGGACGGCGTCGGCTGTGCAGATTCCGATCCGCTTTCACCGACAGGGCGGCGGCATCGCCCTGACCGTCATGGCGCGGGCGACGACCGGGCAGGGGGCGCTATGGCTGCAGCTGGATTCCGGCAGCGACGCGGGCATCCAGGTCGCGACGGCCTCCGCTGAACCCCTCGGCCTGAACCGCGAGCCGGGCGGTCAGGATGTGACCCTGAGCCTGACCGGAACCAGGGACGAAACGATCGTCGAAACGGCTCGGGGCCGGGTGCGCGACATGATCATAGACGGCAATGTCGGCGCGCCGGTCCTCAGTCGCTGGGTGATGACCTTCGACCTCGCAAATCAGAAGCTCTGGGTTCAGGACGCGTCCTGACCGCCGCCGGTCAGTTCGCCGGTCTCGGCTTCCACGCCCGCATTTCGGCGATCTCGCGGGTCTGCGCATCCTTGACCGCCCGGGCCATGCGGCGGATCTCCGGATCCTGCGACTGCGCCAGGGCGACGTCGGCCATGGCCACGGCCCCGCGATGATGCTCGATCATCTTGGCGACATAGGCCTGGTCCACCGTCTCGCCCGAGGCCGCCGCCATGCCTGCGTGCATGGCCGCTTCGGACGCCTTGAAGGCCCGGTCGCCTGCGGAGACTCCACGCCCCGTCGAACCGCGGACGCTGGCTGAGGTCGTCGCGGTCTCCCTGACCGCGGCCGACTGGTTGGCCGTCGCCGTCTCGCGCAGGGCCTGCTCGACAGGATCGCCGCCGCCCTCGCACCCGGCCAGGGCGACCGACGCCAGCAGGGCGGTCAGGACGACGCGCATCAGCCTTCGATCCAGTTCGGCATCCAGGCCTCATGCATCTCGCGCAGGTGATCCAGCGGGATGCGGAACAGCTCGCCCGAGGCGAAGTCGCGGCCGACGGCCCGGCCCACCACCGACGCATGCAGCCCGGCCTTCTGGGCCGCCGCGATGATCCCCGTCGCATCCGGCGTGGCGACCAGATACCGGGCCTGATCCTCGCCGAACAGCAGGATGTGGGCGTGGGTCGCCGAGGTGGCGTCCAGCTCGACGCCGCAGTCGCTGGCCAGGGCGATGTCCGCCGCCGCCCCGATCAGTCCGCCGTCCGACAGGTCGTGGACGCAGGTCAGGTCGCCCGCCTCGATCAGGCCGCGCACGAAGTCGCCCGTGACCCGCTCCAGCGCCAGATCGACCGGCGGCGGGGCGCCGTCCTCGCGGCCCAGAACCTCGCGCAGATAGAGGGACGAGCCCAGCTCGCCCACCGTCTCGCCGATCAGCACCAGCACGTCGCCCTCGACCATGCCGCCGAAGCCCACGACCACGTCATAGTTGGTCAGCAGGCCCACGGCCCCGACCGTCGGGGTCGGCGGAATGGCCGCGCCGTTTGTCTCGTTGTACAGGCTGACGTTGCCGCTCACGACCGGGAAGTCCAGCACCCGGCAGGCCTCGGCCATGCCGTCGATGGCGCGAACGATCTGGCCCATGATCTCGGGCCGCTGCGGATTGCCGAAATTCAGGTTGTCGGTGATGGCGATGGGCAGCGATCCGACGGCGGTCAGGTTGCGCCAGGCCTCGGCCACCGCCTGTTTGCCGCCCTCATAGGGATCGGCCTGCACATAGCGCGGCGTGCAGTCCGAGGTCATGGCCAGACCCTTGTCCGTGCCATGCACCCGCACCACGCCCGCATCCGCTCCGGTCGCGGAGTCCTGCAGGGTGTCGGCCATGACGTGGCGGTCGTACTGCTCCCAGATCCAGCGCTTGGACGCCATGTCGGGGCAGCACACCACCTTCAGCACTGCATCGGCCCAGCTCTCGGGCGCGGGCACGTCGGCCGGGGCCAGACGCGGTTGCAGCTCAGGCTGGACCCACGGCCTGTCGTACAGGGGCGCATCATCGAACAGCGGGGCCAGCGGCACGTCGCAGACGATCTCGCCATGGTGCCTGAGCACCAGATGGCCGGTGTCGGTGGTCTTGCCGATGACCGCGGCGTCCAGACCCCACTTCCTGAAGATGCGGTGGCCGTCTTCCTCGCGACCGGGCTTCAGGACCGCCAGCATCCGCTCCTGGCTTTCCGACAGCATCATCTCATAGGCGGTCATGCCCTCTTCGCGCTGCGGAACGGCGTCCATGTTCAGCTCGATGCCGACCGCGCCCTTGCCGGCCATCTCGACCGACGACGAGGTCAGGCCCGCCGCGCCCATGTCCTGGATCGCCGCGACGGCGCCCGAGGCCATCAGCTCCAGCGTCGCCTCGATCAGCAGCTTCTCGGCGAAGGGATCGCCGACCTGGACGGTGGGCCGTTTCTCATCCGAATCCTCGTCGAACTCGGCCGAGGCCATGGTCGCGCCGTGGATGCCGTCGCGGCCGGTCTTGGATCCGAAATAGACCACCGACAGCCCGGCCGAGGGCGCGGCCGAATAGAAGATGCTGTCGGCCCTGGCCACGCCCACGCACATGGCGTTGACCAGGATGTTGCCGTTGTAGCCGGCGTGGAAATTGGTCTCGCCCGCCACGGTCGGCACGCCGACGCAGTTGCCGTAGCCGCCGATGCCGGACACGACGCCCTTCACGAGGCGCTTTGTCTTCTCGTGTGAGGGATCGCCAAAGCGCAGGGCGTTCAGCAGGGCCACGGGCCGGGCGCCCATGGTGAAGACGTCGCGCATGATGCCGCCCACGCCCGTCGCCGCGCCCTGATAGGGCTCGATGAAGCTGGGGTGGTTGTGGCTTTCCATCTTGAAGATGCAGGCGTCGCCGTCGTCGATGTCGATGACCCCCGCGTTCTCGCCCGGGCCGCAGATGACGCGCGGTCCCTTGGTCGGGAACTTGCCCAGATGAATCTTCGAGGACTTGTACGAGCAGTGCTCGGACCACATCACCGAGAACACGCCCAGCTCGACGTTGTTCGGCTCTCGCCCCAACCGGTCGAGGACGACCTGATATTCGTTCGGGGCCAGGCCGTATTCGGCGGCCAGTTCGGCCATGGTCTTTTCGGGAGCGCTCATGGGCGCGCCTTCTAGCCGTTCACGGGAGTCGTGTCAGCCGCCCAGATACGCCGCCTGAGCGGAACATCGCGCGCAGCCGCCCATTGTTCCTGTGAAGCTCAAGGAAGCCCGCGATGCCTGACCAACCCATCGACCCCGCCGCTACGCCCGAGGATGCCGACGCGCCCGAGATCGCCGCCGACGACGCCGGCGCCTCGGCCATGGCCGAGCGCGCCTCGAAACACGCCGCCAACGATGACCAGGCGGACGAAGACTAGACTTAGGTCGCGTCGCGCCGTTCCACGCCCGGACGCAGGCGGAGGCTCAGCACGATCGCCCCGACCAGGACGGCGACGGCCGCCGCCAGCGCAAAATAGGCGAGGGCGGGATTTCGCGGCTGTTCGGCGACGAAGGCTCCCAGCAGACCCCAGGCGACCGGAATGGCGTATGCGACCGTCCTGATCTGCCGGGTCACGGTCAGGGCGACGACACCCACCAGGACAATCGCGAGCATCGCCCACGTCGTCGGCGACAGCACGGCGGGCAGGTCGCCGTTCCCCGTTGCGACAGTGATCAGGTTCAGCGGCGCGGCCACCGTCAGCCAGCCCGCCAGCATCGCCAGCGGCCAGACCACCATCCAGCGGTCGCGCTCACCCAGGGGCAGGGCGCGGATGGCGCCGGCGTTCTGCAGCAGCGGAATCAGAAGCGCGGCCAGCGAGCCGAAGATCAGCACTATGGTCGCCAGTTCGGCGTCCAGCCCTGCGGCGACGATCCACAGTCCGATGCCGGTCATCGCCAGCGCAGAGGGCCAGCCGAATCGATGGATCAGCAGGCTCTCGCCCGTCTGCGGCAGCACCTGCCGCACCGCATAGACCAGCAGGCCCAGATAGATGACGCCCCAGATGGCGAAGGCGTAGCCGGCCACCTTCAGGGTCGCATCGCTGTCGGCGGCGAACTCCGCGGCGGTCTGGCCCCAGCCCAGCGCCATCTGCCCCTGACCGACGATCACGGCGAAAAGCGCGGTCCCCAGAACGATCAATCGCCGGGTCATCTGGGCGGAGGTGGCGCGGACCATGGACGACATCGGATTCTCCTGAGCTCGGCTCGACCCTAGGTACGCCGCCGCGCGGTCAAGGTTGCACGCCGGAACCGGGGCGCTTCGACGCGGGTTCAATCCTGACAGCAACGGAGAACGAAAATGGCCGACACCGATCGCACCCCTCCCGCCGAAACACCCGTCTTCGAAACCGACACCGTCCAGGCCGATCGCGCCCGTGAACAGGGCCTTGGCCTCGGCGAGCGCGAGCTGAAGGCGCAGCGTGATCCTGGCGGCGTGCGCACGCCTGACGATGCGGATCCGGACGCGCTGGATCAGTCGATCGGCGTCCAGGGCTCAGATGAAGACGAGGACTCGGCCCGGGCGGAAAATCCGGCCGTCTGAGGTTTCGCCTTGACGGACGCCGCTCGTCGACTTCCGATCGGCGAATGGGCGAAAACAGAGAACAGGCGGCGTTCGAGGCCCGGCTGGCCGAGGCCGACCGGGCCCTGGCCGCGAATCCGCGCGACATTCGGGCGTTGATCGCCAAGGGCGATGCTCTTACCGGCCTTGGCGACGCCCGGGCGGGCGCGAGCTTCTATGGCTCGGCCTTGCGGGGCGCCGGCGGCGGAATGGCGCTGCCTGCCGACCTTGTCAGGGAACTCCGACGCGTCGAGGCGGCCATTCATGATCAGAGCGGCCGGTTCCAGGCGTATCTGACGGACAGCCTGTCGCGCGCCGGGTTCGATGTCGCCTCGTCCAGCGACCGCTTCGCCCTGTCGCTCGACCTCATGGCCGGACGCAAGCGATTGTATCAGCAGGAGCCGCGGTTCTATCTGCTCCCCGGCCTGCCCCAGATCCAGTTCCAGCCCCGTGAGACCCTGCCCTGGATGGCTGCGGTCGAGGACGCGTCGGCCGACATCCGCGCCGAACTGGAGGCCTTGCTGGCCGAACCGGGCCTGTTCCGCCCCTATGTCGAGCCGCGCGCCGACCGGCCCAACACCGACTCGAAGGGCATGGCCTCGAACGCCGACTGGAGCGCCCTGTTTCTCTGGAAGGACGGCGAGGAGCAGCCGGACATCGCCCGCCGCTGCCCGCGCACGCTCGAGGCCCTGGTCGATGTTCCGCTGTGCCGCGTGCCGGGCCGGACGCCGTCCATCCTGTTCTCGCGGCTGAAGGCCGGCGCGCGCATTCCGCCGCACCACGGCCTGATCAACACCCGCCTGATCTGCCACCTGCCATTGATCGCCCCGCCGGGCTCGCGCTTCCGCGTCGGCAACGACGTCCGCGAGTGGAAGGAGGGGCAGGCCTGGGCCTTCGACGACACCATCGAGCACGAGGCCGCCAACGACAGCGGTAAGGACCGCACCATCCTCATCTTCGACGTCTGGAAGCCCGAGGTGACCGAGGAGGAGCGCGCCCTCGTGTCCGCCATGTTCCAGGCGATCGACGGCTATGGCGCGGGCGGCAAGGCCTGGGGCGTCTAGGCGGCGGCGTAGATCGACCGGAACAGGGTCGCCCCGTCGGCGGAACCCAGCTCTTCCTCGAACGCCCGGTCCGGGTGCGGCATCATGCCCAGCACGTTGCCGCGGGCGTTCTGGACTCCGGCGATGTCGTTCACCGAGCCGTTGGGGTTGTCGACATAGCGGAAGACGACCTGGCCCTCGCCCTCGAGGCGGGCCAGTTCTTCCGGCGCGGCGAAATAGTTTCCGTCGCCATTGCCCTGGGTCATGATCACCTCGCGCTGGCCCTGATAGCCGGCGGTGAATCGGGTCTGGCCGTTGGTCACGGTCAGGCTGATGGGCTTGCAGACGTATTTCAGACCGGCGTTGCGCAGCAGGGCGCCCGGCAGCATTCCGGCCTCGCACAGGATCTGGAAGCCGTTGCAGATGCCCAGGACGGCCACGCCGTCGTCGGCGGCCTTCTTCACCGCCTGCATGATCGGGGACTGCGCCGCCATGGCCCCGCAGCGCAGGTAGTCGCCGTAGGAGAACCCGCCGGGCAGGACGATCAGATCGAGACCGGACGGCAGCTCCGTCTCCTGGTGCCAGACCATTTCGACCCGCTCGCCCGTGGAGCGTTCGACGGCGACCTTGCAGTCGCGGTCGCAGTTGGAACCGGGGAAGACGATGACGGCTGCGCTCATGGCGCGGCCCTTTAGCAGCGTTTGCCGCCCTTGTCAGGGCTTGGCGCCGTCCGGCGTTTCGCTTCGCACGGTGGCGAGGAATTCCGTCATCGCCGCAACGCGGGGTTCGGCCATCCGGCGGGCGGCGTCGGTCTTCAGCCGCGGCGGGATGTCGACCGCGAATCGCTCGATCCGCCCCAGCGCCTGGTCGTAGTCAGGCCGATCCCCCGTCGCCGCCAGCAACCGGGCGGCCCCCAGGGCGCCGAGGAAGTCCAGGGCGTCGGCGTCGTGAATGGCGATCGCCTCGGGGCCTTCCGGCTCCTTGTCGTACATGTGCCCCAGGATGGCGGCGCGGACGGCCGGGAATTTCTCCATCGGAAAGCCCGCCTCGGTCAGGAAAGGTTCGGCCAGCTGCACCGAGCGCACGGCATGATCGACGCCCGTGACGGCGAACGGCTCGATCCCGCCCCAGTCGTGCAGGAAGGCGGCCGCGAACATCACGTCGGGGTCGACCGCCAGCCCCTCGGCCTGGGCCACGGCCATGCCGAACAGATAGTCCCGCTCCGAATGCCGCCAGCCCCAGCCCGGGTGCCGGAAATTCTCATACGCCTGCGCAAAGACGGCGCGCCGCCAGGCGCTGTCCATCGGAATGCCCGCGGGCGTCGCAGTCGCGACGGCCGGAGCATCCTGCGCCCCCGCCGCGCCCGCCGTTGCCAGCAGCAGGGCCGCTGCCGCGATCGTCGTGATGATGGTCCTCATGCCGCCCCTCCCGATGGCCCCGCTCAGCCCTTGTTCTCGTACACGCCCGTGATCGAGGCCTTGGCCAGCGTATGGAAATGCAGGTTGAAGCCGTATTTGGCGCCCGAATCCTCGGGCGTGACCGGCAGGCTGTCCACGTCCACGGCGAAGACCGTGAAGATGTAGCGGTGCGGCCCATGCCCCGGAGGCGGCGCGGCCCCGCCGAAGCCGGGCTCGCCGAAGTCCGTGCGGCCCTCGACCGCGCCGGCCGGCACGGGGCCGCCCTCGGCCAGTTCGTTCAAGTCGGCGGGGATGTTGGCCACGGTCCAGTGCCAGAAGCCCGAGCCCGTCGGCGCGTCCGGGTCGAAGCAGGTGACGGCGAAGCTCTTCGTACCCGCGGGCGCGCCGGACCAGCTCAACTGCGGCGAACGGTTGCCCTTGGCGTACACCTGCGCGTCGGGCAGGGCGCCGCCGTCGGTGAAGCCGGTGGAGGTGACGGTGAAGGCCATGGATCGCTCCTCGCTGTGTCTGGAGCCAGCCTAACGCACAATCGGGGTCGCGGTCGCTAGTGCGCCGCTTCCCTGGCCGCCGGCGTGAAAGCCGAATCGTCCGTCAGACCCCCGGCCAGGGCCGCGGCGAAGATCAGCACGCAGACCACGACGAAGGCCGCGACCGAGAACTGGATCAGCCGTTTCACGCGGCCTCGATGCGGTAGCTTTCGATCACGGTGTTGGCCAGCAGCTGCTCGCACATCTTCTTCGCCTCGGCGGCCGGATCGGCGACGCCGTCCAGATCGAACTCGATCAGCTTGCCGACGCGGGCGTTGGCGACGCCGGGCCAGCCCAGACCGTGCAGGGCCTGCTCGACGGCCTTGCCCTGGACGTCCAGCACGCCGGGCTTGAGGAAGACGTGAACCTTGACCTTGGCCATACTAGTGCAATCCACCCTGAATCACGGTCGGCATATCCTTCATGATGCCGAGGCGGCGGGCCACCTCGGTGTAGCTTTCGATCACATTGCCCAGATCGCGGCGGAAGCGGTCCTTGTCCAGCTTCTCGCCCGTGTTGGTGTCCCACAGGCGGCAGGAATCGGGGCTGATCTCGTCGGCCAGGATGACCCGGCTGAAGTCGTTCTCCCACACCCGGCCGAACTCGATCTTGAAGTCCACCAGGGTGATGCCGACGGCGCCGAACATGCCGGACAGATAGTCGTTCACGCGGACGGTCATGGCCAGGATGTCGTCCAGCTCCTGGGTCGTGGCCCAGTTGAAGGCGGTGATGTGCTCTTCCGTGACCATCGGGTCGTTGAGCTCGTCCTTCTTGAGATAGAATTCGATGATCGAGCGGGGCAGGGGCGTGCCCTCGTCGATGCCGAGACGCTGGCTCATGGAGCCGGCCACGACGTTGCGGCAGACGACCTCCAGCGGGATGATCTCGACCTCGCGGATCAGCTGCTCGCGCAGGTTCAGCCGCTTGATGAAGTGGTTGGTCACGCCGATGCCGTTCAGGCGCGACATGACGAACTCGCTGATGCGGTTGTTGATGACGCCCTTGCCTTCCAGCTGGGCCTTCTTCTCGCCGTTGAAGGCGGTGGCGTCGTCCTTGAAATACTGAATCAGGGTGCCCGGCTCGGGCCCCTCGTACAGGATCTTGGCCTTGCCCTCGTAGAGCTTCTTGCGCTTGACGTTCATCATCTTCGGTCCGGGCGGGGCCTGCCGGAAACGCAAAGCGAGCGGCCAGACCGTGTCTGGGCGGCTTGATCCGGAATCGGGCGGGCGGGAAAAAGTCGCGCGAACCCTTAGCGGATGCGGCGCCGGGACACAAACCGGGGTCCTTTTGGCGCACCCCCGGGCCGCGTCGCCGCAACCCCGTCAGTTCTGGTTGCGTTCAGGCCTCGGGTGGATATAGACCACCTCGACAGCGGCCCCGCCCGGGCCGCCATACGGAGCCTCGCGACACCCATGACCACCTTCGACGATCGGGAAAAGGGCTTCGAGTCCAAGTTTGCCCTCGATCAGGAACAGGAGTTCAAGGCGATCGCCCGGCGCAACAAGCTCCTGGGGCACTGGGCCGCCGAGAAGATGGGCCTGAACGCGGCGGGCGCCGAGGAATACGGCCGCGCCATCGTCAAGGCCGACTTCGAACAGCCCGGCGAGGAAGACGTCTTCCGCAAGATCGCCCAGGACCTGGAAGGCGCCGGCCTGACCGTCTCGGAAGGCGAAATCCGCCGCAAGATGGACGAGCTGCAGTCGATCGCCCGCGACCAGATCCGCAACGGCGAATAGGCCGCCTCTGCATCCCGACGAAAAAGGGCCGCTCCAGCGATGGAGCGGCCCTTCTCGTTTCAGCGACGACGCCGCAGTTACGGCATCAGGACCGTGTCGACGACGTGGACGACGCCGTTCGACTGCAGCACGTCGGCCTGGGTGATGGTCGAGCGACCGCCCTTGGCGTCGGTGATGACCCAGCTGTTGTTCGGGCCGGCCGAGACCTTCAGCTCTTCGCCCTGAACGGTGGCCAGGGTCGCCGTGCCGCCGGCGGCCTCGGCCTGGGAGGCGATGTCAGCGGCCGTCAGACGGCCCGGGACCACGTGATAGGTCAGGATCTTCGTCAGATCGCCCTTCATGGCGGGCGTCATCAGAGCCGTGCGCGTGTCAGCCGGGATCTTCTCGAAGGCGGCGTTGTCGGGGGCGAAGACCGTGAAGGGGCCGGCGCCGGACAGCGTCTCGCCCAGGCCGGCGGCGGTCACGGCGCTGACCAGGGTGGTCAGGTTCGAGGCCTTGGCGGCGTTGGCGACGATGGTCTCATTGGGGCTCATGGCGGCGCCGCCGACCATGGGGTCGGTCGAGGCGGGGGCCATCGCCGAGGCGTCGGCCGGCGCGGCGTCGGCCGGCGCGGCTTCCTCGGCCGGGTTGCAGGCGGCGAGCGTCAGCAGGGCTGCGGCGGACACGGTGGCGAGGGTGGCGAAACGGGTCGGGTTCATCGGGAAATTCTCCTGAGATGCACCGCCCTTGCGGCGGCGTCGCAGGGAGCTACTGATCCCGTCCGGAAAAGATGCGCTCCGCGATCTTTATTCCGCCGCGACAAGCGGCCGCAGGCGGCGTCTTCAGGCCGCGAAAGGCTTCAGCACGCTCCAGGCCTCGGTCTTGGATGCCAGGGACAGGGTGTAGGCCGGGCTCGACGAGGGCAGATCGATCAGCAGGACGTCCGCGGGCGGGTTCAGCGTCCTGCGCCCGATCCTGGACGCCGTTCCTCCGTTGAAGGCCACGGCTTTCAGGGCCGGCAGGCCGATCACCAGCCGGTTCAGGTCCGCCGCCTCGGCGTCGCGGATGGCTCCGTCCAGGCTGCCGGGCCGGGTCGCGCGGGCGATGACGTCCCACAGGCCCACCCCGGCCGCCTTCAGCGTCTCCAGCCGCTCGGGATAGGGCAGGGCGACGAGGTCCCGGTCGATCACCCCGCCGACCAGCCGCCAGAAGGCGTTCTGCGGATGGGCGTAATACTGCGCCGCCCTCAGCGAGGCGTCCCCGGGCAGGCTGCCGAGAATCAGCAGCCGCGTGTTCGCGTCGACGACCGGGTCGAAGGCGCGCTTCAGCGTCACCTCAGAGCGTTATCAGGCGGACGGTGAATCGCACCGTTGAACCTGTCGCCGGACTGCCGTCAGGCCGGGTGAACCGGTAGCCCCGCGCGACGCATTCGGTCGCATACCGCTGTTCCTGCGAGGTTCCGGGTTCGAAGATGCAAGCGGTCGGGCCGCCGATGCCGTTGACGCGGCAAGTGATCCGAACCGGGACCTGACGGTCGGGCGGAAGGTTCCTGAGGCAGCGCCCCGTACCATTCCTCGGCTGGGTGTAGGTCCGCACCACGGTGCGGCCTTCGGTGTCCGTCTGTTCCTGCTGACCCATGAGAGCCAGAAGCATGGCCGTCAGCAGGATCATCTCAGTCTCCGAACACCCGGGCGAACACCGTGTCCACGTGCTTGGTGTGATAGCCCAGATCGAACAGCGCCTCGAGCTGTTCCGCCGGCAGGGTCACGCGGGCGTCGGCCTTGAGGAAGTCCAGGAACCGGCCCTCGCCGCGCCAGACCCTCATGGCGTTCTCCTGCACCGCCGCATAGGCGTCCTCGCGCGACACGCCCGCCTGCGTCAGGGCCAGCATCACCCGCTGCGAGTGAACCAGCCCGCCCAGCAGGTCGAGGTTCTTCTGCATGTTCTCGGGGTAGACGTTCAGCCGCTCGACCACGCCCGCCAGACGATGCAGGGCGAAGTCCAGATGGATGGTCGCGTCCGGCCCGATGCCGCGCTCGACCGAAGAATGGCTGATGTCCCGCTCGTGCCAGAGGGCGACGTTCTCCATCGCCGGGACCACAGCCGACCGCACCAGCCGCGCCAGACCCGTCAGGTTCTCGGTCAGGATCGGATTGCGCTTGTGCGGCATGGCCGACGAGCCCTTCTGGCCCTTGTCGAAGAATTCCTCGGCCTCCAGCACCTCGGTGCGCTGCAGGTGGCGGATCTCGATGGCCAGGCGCTCGACCGACGAGGCGACGACGCCCAGGGCCGCGAAGAAGGCGGCGTGGCGGTCGCGCGGAATGACCTGGGTCGAGACCGGCTCGACGGCCAGCCCCATCTTCTCGGCCACATACTGCTCCACCGCCGGATCGACGTTGGCGAAGGTGCCCACGGCCCCCGAGATGGCGCAGGTGGCGATCTCTTCCTTCGCCACCAGCAGGCGGCGTTTCGCCCGCTGGAATTCGGCGTGATAGCCGGCCAGCTTGAGGCCGAAGGTCACCGGCTCGGCGTGGATGCCGTGGCTGCGGCCGACGCACGGCGTGTACTTGTGCTCCTTCGCCCGCGTCTCAAGCGCGGCCAGCACCCGGTCCACGCCCTCGATCAGCAGGTCGGAAGCCCGCGCCAGCTGGACGGCGAAACAGGTGTCCAGCACGTCCGAACTGGTCATCCCCTGGTGCAGGAAGCGCGCCTCCTCGCCGACGATCTCCGCCACATGGGTCAGGAAGGCGATGACGTCGTGCTTGGTGGTGCGCTCGATCTCGTCGATGCGGTCGGCGTCGAACACCACGTCCTTGCCCTTGGCCCAGATCGCCTCGGCGGCGCTGGCGGGAATCGTGCCCAGCTCGGCCATGCGGGTGGCGGCGTGGGCCTCGATCTCGAACCAGATCCGGTACTTGGTCTCCTGCGACCAGATGGCGACGGCGGCGGGGCGGGAATAGCGGCTGATCATGGGCGCGTCGTGTCGGTCCCGAGGCCGGTTGAGTCAAGCGCCGCTTGTGCCGGACCTCGCCAAACTCGCTGGCGGCGGCCCGGGCCGGGTTCTATTGGAAGGCTGAATCTCGGGAGGGCCTCATGGAACTGATCATCGGACCGCGTCTGTATTCGACCTGGTCGCTGCGCCCCTGGCTGGTGCTGAAGCGGTGCAAGGCCGAGTTCACCGTGCGCGAGATCGACATCTATTCGCCCGCCGGCCAGGCCGAGCTGGAGCAGATCTCTCCCTCTCGCCTCGTGCCCCTGCTGAAGGTCGACGGCGAGACGATCTGGGATTCCATGGCCATCTCGGTCTGGTGCGCCGAGAATTTCCCCCATGTCCGCCTGTGGCCCGCTGACGCCCACGCGCGCTGGCTGGCCCGGTCCGCCGCCTGCGAGATGCACGGCGGCTTCATGGCCCTGCGCACCGAATGCGGCATGGGCCCCGACCACACCATGGTCGGCCCGGACCGCTCGCCGCCCCCGACGGGCGAGGCCGTGACCCGCGACATCCGCCGCATCGTCGCCCTGTGGCGCGAGATGCGGGCCCGGTTCGGCGAGGGCGGGCCGTATCTGTTCGGCGAATGGTCCGTGCCCGACGCCTTCTTCACCCCGGTGGCGACGCGGTTCCGGCATTTCCAGATCGATCTGGCGGCCCACGGCGACGACGGGACGGCCGCCGCCTATCGCGACGCCCTGCTGGCTCAGCCTGACTTTCTCGAATGGTCGGCGGAAGCTCTTTCCGGCCGTTAACCGCCTCGCGGAACCCGGTTTTAAGACAACAGCGGTATTTTTCGCCCTGCAAGAACGCCCTCGCGTTCAGGGATCCGCCATGTCCATGCCCGTTCAGCAGCCCGGTGCGCGTCGCCCCAGCCTGATGGTCTACGGGCTGATGATCGTGATCGCCTGCTGCCTGCCGGCCCTGCTGCTGGTCAGCGTGATCTAGTTCGTTCCCGCGGTCGTCGCCGCCGAGGCCAGATCGATCGCCTGCGCCGGAGCCGGCGGCGGCGCAACATAGTCCAGGGCGAGCGGAACCCGCGACGCCCCTGACGCCACCGCGTCCAGGGTATTCAGCGGCCGGCCGTTCATGCGCTGGTAGATCCAGTAGGCGGCCACGACCTTTTCGACATATTCCCGCGCCTGGGGCACGTCGATCGTCTCGATCAGCAGCAGCGGATCGGCGTCCGGCCCCAGTTTGCGCACCGCGGCCACCATCGGACCCGGCCCGGCGTTGTACGAGGCCGCGGCCCGCAGCAGGTCGCCGTTGATGGCCGGCAGGGCCAGAACCCGGTTCACATAGGCCTGGCCCAGGCGGGCGTTGACGTTGGGGTCGAACAGCCGCTCCGGATCGCTGATGAAGCCGCGATCCCCGGTCATCTCGGCGGCGGTGGTCGGCATGACCTGCATCAGCCCATAGGCGCCGGCGCCCGACCGGGCGCGGGCGTTGAAGTCGGTTTCCTTGCGGGCGATGGCGTAGACCAGCGAGCGTTCGACGGTGAAGCCGCCCTCGGGCTCGATCACCGGCTGCGGATAGCGGTTGGCGTCGACGCGGCGCACGTCGTCGCCCGAGCCGGTCACGCGCGGACCCAGGGCCCGGCCCAGGGCGGCCCACAGCTCCCGGCCACGATCGGTGGCGGCGGCGCGAATGCCGGTCTTCAGCTCGTCGCGCGCATCGCTGCGGCGGCCGACCTCGTAAAAGGCCACGGTGCGCAGGGCCCGCGGCTCGGAACGGACGAATTCTTCCAGCTCGGCGGCGTCCACCCCGATCGGCTCGTCGGCCTGATACGAGGCGTTTTGCAGCCGGGCGGCGCCATAGGGCGTCGGCCCCAGGTTCTCGATCGCGGGCTCCTCGCCCAGCTGGCGCAGGGCGATCTGGCCGTAGAAGGTCGCCGGCCAGGCGGCGGCGCGGCGCAGCAGGGGCTGGACGCGGTCCTGCTGGCCGGACCGCGCCGCCGAACGCGCGGCCCAGAAGGCGGCGCCCGAACGGGTCCAGCCGTCCTCGGTCGGATCGTTCAGCACCCGCTCGAAGGCGATCTTGGCCTGGCCGAACTCGCCGAGGCGGTACTGGGCCAGACCCACCGTCCACCAGTCGCCCAGCTGATCGCCCAGGGCGACCGCGCCGGTCAGGTCGTCGTGGTTCAGGGCGACGCGGGCCGCCTTCATCGGATCGCCCTCGGTGTTGCCCCCGGCCTGGGCGATGGCGTTCCAGGTCCGGCCGCCCCCCATCCGCGTGGGCCGCCGGGGCTCGGGCGCGCCGTCGGGCCGCCGGCGCATCGCCAGGGTCCAGGCGCGCTCGGCGCACTGCAGATCGGCGTATTCCGCCAGCCAGGCCGACAATTCCTCGTAGGTGGCGGTGTAATCGGCGTGGAACAGCCGCTCAAACTCGACCTGGCCCAGCAGGACGCGGTCATTGGCCTGACGCGCGGAATCGCGGGCGGCGTCCAGATCGCCGCGGCGAAGGGCGTCGAAGGCGGTGGTGTAGCTCAGGCGGTCCGCGGCGCTCAGGGCCGTGGGCGCGCGCCGGATCTCCTCGGCCTGGCCGGCGGTCGCCATGGCGCACAACGCCACTGCCAACGTCGGCGCGATCATCGCGCGGCGGAAATCAAACGGCACTGAGGCGGCCCCCTTTGAGCGTTGCGCGACCCGTCTCGACTCAGGTCGCGTATGCGCTGTTCATTCGGTCGTCAGGCGCGAAAGGCGCCATCGCCCCCGGCCCATGTCAAGATTTCTCCCCATTTTGGGGCAGTTTTGAGTCTGAAGGATGAACAGGCTTCAGCCTGCGGCGTCCAGTCGCGCGGCCAGCGACAGGATGTCCGCCCACGCCTGACGCTTTGCCATCGGCTGTCGCAGCAGGAAGGCGGGATGCAGCGTCGGCAGCACCGGCGCCGAGACCGCCCCTTCGGCCAGCCGCCATTCGCGCCACTGGCCCCGCATCCGCATGATGCCCTCGTCGGTCGACAGCACCGACTTCGCCGCCGCCGCGCCCAGCAACAGCACCGCCTTCGGCTTCAGCAGGGCGAAGGCCCGCTCGACGAAGGGCGCGCAGACCGCCTGTTCGGCCGGGGTCGGCGTCCGGTTGCCCGGCGGCCGCCAGAAGACGGTGTTGGTGATGAACACCCGCCCCTCCAGCCCGGCTTCCTTCAGCATCCGGTCCAGCAGCTGTCCCGCCTTGCCGACGAAAGGCTGGCCGCGCTGGTCCTCCTCCGCGCCCGGACCCTCGCCGATGACCAGAATGGGCGCCTCGGGATTGCCGCGCGAGAATACCGACTGCGTCGCCCCCATCCCCCTCAGCGGACAGCCCTCGAAGGCCGCGATGGCCTGACCCAGTTCCTCCAGCGTGCCCGCCCCCGCGGCCAGCCGGCGCGCTTCGGACAGGGCGTCGCCCGCGTCGGGCGCGGCCACGACGGAGGCCGTCGCCCGGGCCACCGCCTTCACCGCAGGGGGCGGAGCCACATGGGTGCGGTCGACCGGCGCGTCCTCGAAACAGGCGTCCACGCCCGCGTCGCGCCAGAAGGCGAGCAGGCTTTCGGTCGCGGCGGCGTCGGGAGCTTGGGTCATCATGAGGGTCAACACAGGGATAGTCCTTGACCACCCTTGCGTCACCTTCCGATAAGCGGAAAACACCAAGACCCCACCGACGACGAGGAAATCAGGGCATGGCCGAGGACGCGATCGAGGGCGGCGCGACAAACGCCTGGCAGGAAGCCGTGATCGACAAGCTGCCGCCGGCCGAGGCCCTGGCCGGGGTCGAGCGCGAGGTGATGGAATACGACGTCGTCATCGTCGGCGGCGGTCCCGCGGGTCTCGCCGCCGCCATCCGCCTGAAGCAGCGGGCGGAGAAGGACGGGAAGGAGATCACCGTCGCCGTGCTGGAAAAGAGCGCCGAGATCGGCGGCCACATCCTGTCCGGCGCCGTCATCGACCCGCGCGCACTGACCGAACTCTTCCCCGACTGGAAGGAGCGCGGCGCCCCGCTCGAGACCCCGGTGACCGAGGACCGCTTCCTCGTGCTGGGTCCGCAGGGAGAGGCCTCCCTGCCCATGTTCCTGCTGCCGCCGATGATGCACAACGACGGCTGCTACATCGCCTCCCTGGGCAATGTCGCCCGCTGGCTGGGCGAACAGGCCGAGGCTCTGGGCGTCGAGGTCTATCCCGGCATGGCCGCCAGCCATGTGGTCTGGGACGAGCCGACCGGAACGGTGAAGGGCGTCGTCGCCGGCGTCTTCGGCATCGACCGCCACGGCAAGCCGACCGACGACTTCCAGCCCGGCATCGAGCTGCACGGCAAATACGTCTTCATCGCCGAGGGCGTGCGCGGCTCCCTGGCCAAGACCATCATGGCCCGCCACAACCTGTGCGACGACGCCCAGCCCCAGAAATACGGCATCGGCCTGAAGGAGCTGTGGCAGGTCCCGGCGGACAAGCATCGCCCCGGCCTGGCCCAGCACACCACCGGCTGGCCGCTGGACGAGTTCACCGGCGGCGGCAGCTTCCTGTACCATTTCGGCGACCGCTACGTGGCCATCGGCTACGTCGTGCACCTGAACTACAAGAACCCCTTCCTGTCGCCGTTCGACGAGTTCCAGCGCTTCAAGCACCACCCCTCGATCGCCGCGCATCTGGAGGGCGGGACCCGCATCTCCTACGGCGCCCGCGCCATCACGGAAGGCGGCTTCCAGTCGGTGCCGAAGCTGAGCTTCCCGGGCGGCGTCCTGATCGGCTGCTCGGCCGGCTTCGTGAACGTCCCGCGCATCAAGGGCAGCCACAACGCCATGAAGACCGGCATGCTGGCCGCCGACGCCGCCTATGAGGCCGTCATGGCCGGCCGCTCGGGCGACCGGCTGGTCGAATACCAGACCGCCTACGAGAACAGCTGGGTCTACAGGGAGCTGAAGCAGGTCCGGAACGCCAAGCCGTATCTGTCGAAGCTGGGCACGACCCTCGGCGGCGCCGCGGGCCTGTTCGACATGTGGTTCTCGTCCATCTTCGGCGTGAACCTTCCGTGGACCCTGAAGCATGGAAAGACCGACGCCGGCGCGACCGAAAAGGCCTCGAAGCACAAGCCCATCGCCTATCCCAAGCCGGACGGGAAGCTGTCGTTCGACAAGCTGTCGTCGGTCTTCATCTCCAACACCAACCACGCCGAGGAACAGCCGGCCCACCTCAAGCTGCTGGATCCCTCGATCCCGATCCGGGTGAACCTGCCCCTCTACGGCGAGCCCGCGCGCCTCTACTGCCCCGCGGGCGTCTATGAGGTGCTGTACGACGAGCAGGGCAACAATCCCCGCTTCCAGATCAACGCCCAGAACTGCGTCCACTGCAAAACCTGCGACATCAAGGACCCGTCGCAGAACATCGTCTGGACCACGCCCGAGGGCGGCGGCGGCCCCAACTATCCGAATATGTGACCGGCGACCGGGCGAGAGGCCTTGTCGCCGCCGCATAATCCGGTGAGGGTTCCGCCATGCGCATTTCACGCCTCGCCTTTCTCCTGACCGGTTGCGCCGTCCTGGCGCTGACGACGCCCGCGGCCGCGCAGGATGCGCCGGTCATCATGGACCCGCCCCTCAGGTCGCCGGTTCCGCAATCGCCGATCGTCGTCCCGGTCCCGGGAGCGGACGCAGTGGCGCCGGAAGAACTCCAATCGCCGCTGGTGGTCCCGGACGAGGAACCGACAGACGAGCCGGCGGAACCCGCCGCCCCGCCGATCCCCGCCATCTGGGCGCCGGTGCCGGTCGACGCCTCGGGCCAGTCCGCCTACGGCCTGTATCTCGCCGGCCGTCTGGCCAGCATCCGCGGCGATCGCGTCGCCGGGTCCGAATTCCTCGGCGAGGCTCACGCCCTCGCCCCCGAACAGCCCGCCCTGGGCGAGGAAGCCTTCCGGTCCGGACTGTTTTCCGGCGATATCGCGGACGTGGCGCGTCTGACCCCCACCGTCGCCGATACGCCTGATCTGGCCGAGGCGGGCCGGCTGGTCGAACTGGTCCAGGCGCTGCGCTCCGGCGATGCGCGTCAAAGTCTGGCCCTGCTGACCCTGCGGCCGTTCGCCGACCCCTTCAGCGCGGCCGCCCGCTATCTGACGCCCGTGGTCGCGGGCGCGGCGGGAGACTGGGACACGGCGTTGAAAGCGGTCGACGCCCCGCCGACCGACCCTGCGGGCCTGATCCTGCATCAGCAGCGCGCGGGCCATCTGGAAAGCCGTCGCCGCTTCGCCGAGGCCGAGGCCGAATACAAGATCCTCATGGCCTCGCCGGGCGGCGCCATGCTGTACGCGCTCGACTACGCCGAATTCCTCGAGCGTCGGGGCCGGCGGGATGAGGCGCTGGCCATCTATGAGGCCGCCCTGACGGGCGCAAATCCCAATTCCCAGGCCGTCCTCGGCCGGGCCCGCGTCATGGGGCGAGGGCGTCCCCCGGCCGAGCCGAGCGCCCTGGAGCGCGCCGCGGACGCTCTCGAGTTCGCCGCCCTGCAGACCAGCGCAAACGAGTTCTGGGAACTGTCGGCCATCTATCTGCGCATGGCCGGAAGCCTGGACCCGGACGACGATCTCATCACCCTTCAGCTGGGACAGGCTCTGATGGCGGGCCGTCAGCCCCAGACGCTCCTGGCCCAGGAGGCCTTCGCCCGGGTCGGCCGGGCCGATCCCATCACCTATGCGCGGGCGCAGCTCGGTCTGGCGGGCGCGCTCGACTCCCGGGGCGACGCCGAAGGCGCGCTGGAGGCGCTCCGGCGCGCCGACGCCGCTGCGGTCGATCAGGCGGCCTTCGCCTACGCCCTGGCGGGGCATCTGGTCGGCATGGACCGGTACGAGGAGGCGCTGGCCGTCCTCAACCGGCCGACGATCAATGTCGCCAACCAGCCCGCCCATTTCCGCTTCCTGCGCGGCGCGGTCCTGGAGAATCTGAACCGCATCGACGAGGCCGAGGCCGAGCTGTGGGCCGCCCTGCAGGCGCAGCCCGACGATCCCACCATCCTGAACCACCTCGGCTACATGTGGGTCGACAGCGGACGGCGCGTGGCCGAAGGCGCCGAGATGCTGGCCCGCGCCCATGCCGCCGAGCCCCAGAATGGCAACATCCAGGATTCCCTCGGCTGGGCCCAGTTCCGGCAGGGCCAGTACGAGACGGCCGTCCAGACGCTCGAGGAAGCCGTCGGCAAACAGCCCGGCAACGCCGAGATCGTCGATCACCTGGGCGACGCCTATTGGAAGGTCGGGCGCCGCCGCGAGGCCGAATGGCAGTGGAACCGGGTCCTGACGCTCGATCCCGACGCTGAACGCCGCAGCGAGGTGGAGCAGAAGCTGGTCCGCGGCCTGCCTGAACCGGCCTCCGTGTCGGGCGGCGGCCAGCCCTGAGGCATGGCGCCGGTCCGACTTCTCGCCCCCGCCAAGGTCAATCTGTTCCTGCACGTCGGACCCGTGGCGGCCGACGGCTATCACCCCCTCGCCAGCCTGGTCGCCTTCGCCGACATCGGCGACAGCGTCACGGTCCGGCCGGCCGACCGGCTGTCCCTGACGGTCACCGGGCCCTTCGCCCGGGGCCTGGACGACGGCGGCGACAACCTGATCCTCAAGGCCCTTCGCGCCCTGGGCGGAGCGACCGGCGCCGGCGATCCGCCCGTGGCCGTGACGCTGGACAAGCAGTTGCCGATCGCCGCCGGTGTGGGCGGCGGCTCGTCTGACGCCGGCGCCGCGCTCAGGGCCACGCGCGAGGTGCTGGGCCTGTCGCTCGACGACGAAGCCCTGGCCGGGATCGCCGCCGGCGTCGGCGCCGACGGTCCCATGTGCCTGCACGCCCGCGCCGCATGGGCCGAGGACCGCGGCGACCGCCTGTCTTTCGAGCCGCGCCTGCCGCCCCTGCCGGCCCTCCTCGTCAATCCGGGCGTCCCGTCGCCGACGGGGGCGGTCTATCGCGCCTTCGACGAAGGAGGGGCGGGGACGGCCGACCGCCCCGCCGCGCCCGACCGGTGGGACGCGCCGTCGATCATCGACTGGCTGTCCGGTCAGCGAAACGACCTCGAGGCCCCGGCGATCGCGCTCCAGCCCGCCATCGGACACGCCCTGGCCGAGACGGCCCGGCTCCCCGGCGTCCGCCTCGCGCGCATGTCGGGTTCGGGCGCCACGGTCTTCGCCCTGTTCGACACGCCGGAACAGGCCGCCGCGGCCGCCGGACTCCTGACCCGCGCCCACGCCGACTGGTGGATACGGCCCGCAGCTTTGCAGTAGCGACCTTCAGATTTGCGACGGCCTCGCGCCGGTATTCTCAAGAGATCATGCAAAGACCTTGAGATCACCCGGGTTGTCCCGGTGATGCGTCCCACCGAACGTCCGATATGGAACTGAGAGCCCCGGCCACGCCTTTTACGCTGCAGGTTCCGTGTACTTCCGGCCGCGCCTTCCTCCCTTTGCGGCCGTTCGCCCAGGAAAGGGATACTCTCATGCTCCGCGTCCACCTTCTGACCGCGACCGCCGTGGCCGCCCTGCTCGCCGCGCCCGCGGCCATGGCCCAGACCGCGCCCACCCCGCCGGTTCCGTCGCCGGTCCCCGTGACGTCGGCCACGCCGGCCACGCCGCCCAGCGCGGCTCCGACGCCCGCTCCCGCCGCAGCCGCCGAACCGGCCGACGAGGCGGCTCCGGCCGCGCCTCAAGCCGCCCCGGCACAGGCCGCCGCGACCCCCGCCGCCGCCGGCAATGTCATCGACGTCCTGACCGCCCAGGGCAATTTCACCACCCTGCTGGCGGCGCTGAACCAGGCCCAGCTGACCGACACCCTGAAGTCGCGCGCGGCCGTGACCATCTTCGCCCCGACCGACGAGGCCTTCGCGGCCCTGCCCGAGGCCGAACGCACCCGGCTGATGGACCCCGCCAACGCCCAGGAGCTGCGCAATCTCCTGCTCTATCACGTGATCGTCGCCGACGTTTCCTCGTCCCAGATCACCGGCGCCAAGGGCGGCGTCGAGACCGCCAACCGCACCAAGGTCCTGCTGGACGGCACGGGCGAGGCCCTGCACATCGACGGCGCGACCATCACCCGCGCCGACATCGACGCCTCGAACGGCGCCGTCTTCGCCATCGACAAGGTCCTGAACCCGGCCCAGTCCATGGCCCCGGCCGACCCCGCCGTACCGGCCGCCGCCGCAGCTGCGACCCCCGCTCCCGCTGCGACGCCCGCTCCGGCCGCCGCGCCCGCAGCCGGCGTAACGGCCACGACGCGTCCCGCCGCGCCCGGCACGAACGCCCCCAACGGCCAGCCCGCCGCGACCACGACGACCATCGCCGCCCCGCCCGTGCCCAATCCGACGGACGGGCAGGTGGACGCCCAGCCGGACCCGTCGCGCACCACGCCTCCGGTCGATACCCCCGATCCGGCCGACGACGACGACGACACGCCCGCGCCGACCCCGACGCCCGGCGGCTGATCCTCGACAGCCTGCAACAACGGCGGCGGACCTCGCGTCCGCCGCCGTTTCGCTGTCCGCGCGCGCCTTAACCGCCTTACAACCCGCCTGTGCCAGGCTGGGCGCCATGGAAACGCTCTCCCAGTCCCAGATCGCCGCCTTCGAGGCCGTGCTGAACCGGATTCCGGCGGAAGATCGCGCCCGCATCCACGCGCTCAAGGCCGCCGCCGCCGCCGCCGCCGAGGCCTCCGCGCCCCATTGGGACTTCGATCAGCCGGGCCATCGCGCCGAGGAGGCCCTGGCCGCCGCCTTCGGTCCCGCCCTGACCGACGCCCACCGTCGCGCCCTGATCGCCGTCTGGGCGCTGGAGATGCCGGCCCGCGTGCCCGCCGCCGACCTGCCGCCCGCGGTGCACGAGCTCTATCCGGAATGGATCCAGCGCCTCGCCGACTTCCTGACCGCCGCCGCCGACCCCTATGACCGCGACTACTGGGCCAAGGACGTGCGCATCTCCCTGGTCCTCAGCGTCCCCGGCGCCCGCACCCAGATGATCGACCTCTCTTCGCCGATGGGCCCGGGCCAGGTCCTGCGTCACGCCCGCGAGGGCTGGGGCTGGTCGGTGATCCCGGCCTACGCCGCCGCCCAGGCCTGGAAGCCCTGGCTCGAGGTCCATACCGAGTCCCGCGAACTGTCCGACTCCAACGAGGCCGGCTGGGACCGCGCCTGGGCCACCGCCGCCGAGATCTGCAAGCGCCGGCCCGAGATGGCCGGCATGCTGGGCTCCAGCTGGTTCTACGATCCGCCGCTGGAGCAGATCAGCCCGCGCCTCGCCTATCTGCGGGTCAATCCGCTGAAGCACGGCGCCTTCCTGCTGCATCAGGGACCGGGCGAGATCCACACCCAGCGCGCCGCGACATCCTCCCCGACCCGCGCCGCCCTGATCGAAAAGGGCGAATACACGGCCCGCTCATGGATTGTCGCCTGGCCGAGAGCGGCCCTGATCAAGTGGGCGGATGCGCGCAAGATGCAGGGGTTGGCTGAAGCGGCCTAGCTCCTTCCTGCCGTCATCCCGGCGAATGCCGGGACCCAGCGGCGCCGCGACGGCGGCGAAACACTGCCGTGTCGACAGGTCACGCGGTCAGCGCCGGCGCTCCCGACAGGTTCGCGCTATCGCGCGCCGCTGGGTTCCGGGCCTCCGCTGCGCTTCGCCCGGAATGACGAAAGATTATTGGCGCACAAGGGCCCACGCTTCGCTCACCGGCAGCACCTCCAGCCCCGCCGCCTTCGCCGCGCGCAAAACCCGGTCCAGATCGTCCGGCGTACAGCCATAGTCCGTGGGCCGGTCCGACACGTCATGGCCATAGGCGTTGAGCCAGCCCTTTGACACCGCCGTCTCGGCCATAAGGGCCTCCATGTCGTAGTGCGGCAGTCGGCGGCTCTCCAGCCCGATGCTCTTGATCAGGGCCCGGTCCTCGCGGCCGGCGTTGACCCCGTCGCGCACCCCGCGCGCCATGGCGAACCGCTCGCGCACCACCCGCTTGGCCCCCAGGGTCGCATCGCCGAACGGCCAGGCGAAGGTCGTCATCCGATGGCCGTCCAGCCGCTCGGCCACCCAAGCCGCATTGGCGTCCAGACTCAGCCCCAGCGCCTCCGCATCCATGCGCAGCGCGCTGGTGTGGCCGAAGGTGTGGCAGCCGACCTCGTGTCCCGCCTCATGCAGGGCCTGCAGATGGCGCACTTCGAACTGGTCGCGGTCCATGTTCCGCCCGCCGGCCAGCCCGCCGCAGACGTAGTAGGTCGCCCTGACCCCATGCTGGGCCAGCACCGGCCCCGCCTCGGTCCATGCGCTGGCCGGAATGTCATCGAAGCTCAGCGAGAACACGCCCCGCGGCGACGCGATCGTCACCGGGTCGATGTCGAGATAGCGCGCGGCCCGGCGGCGCATCTGGTCGATTGGCTTCATGGCTGCGATCTGTAGCCAATGCCGCTTAAGGAAGCGTAGGCGGGCTCATCGCCTTGCCCGGCAAAGGCCGCCCGTCTAGGGTCCGCCGCCTTCTTCCCCGGACGAAAAAGCCCGCCTGTGACCACCGAACCGCTCGCCTTCCAGGACCTGATCCTCACGCTCCACAAATACTGGGGCGATCAGGGCTGCGCGATCCTCCAGCCCTATGACGTCGAGGTCGGCGCCGGGACCCTGCACCCCGCGACCGTGTTGCGCGCCCTCGGCCCACGTCCGTGGAAGGCCGCCTACGTCCAGCCGTCGCGCCGCCCCGGCGATGGCCGCTATGGCGAAAATCCCAATAGATTACAGCACTATTACCAGTATCAGGTGATCCTGAAACCGAACCCCGAGAATCTGCAGCAGCTCTATCTCGGCTCGCTGGCCGCGATCGGCATCGATCCCAAACTGCACGACATCCGCTTCGTCGAGGACGACTGGGAGAACCCCACCGTCGGCGCCTGGGGGCTGGGCTGGGAGGTCTGGTGCGACGGCATGGAGGTGACGCAGTTCACCTATTTCCAGGGCGTCGGCGGCATCGAGGTGGACGTGGTCTCGGGCGAGCTGACCTACGGCCTGGAGCGTCTGGCCATGTACGTCCAGGGCGTCGACAACGTCTACGACCTGAAGTTCACCAAGGAGGGCCTGACCTATGGCGAGGTCTTCCTCGAGAACGAGCGCCAGCAGTCGGAAGCCAACTTCCACGGCTATGACGTCGACGGCCTCAAGCGCCGCTTCGAGGACATGGTGGCCGAGGTCTCCAACCTGCTGGCCATGAAGGGTCCGCAGGATCAGGCCCTGGTGTTGCCGGCCTATGACCAGGTCCTGAAGGCCAGCCACCTGTTCAACCTGATGGACGCCCGCGGCGCCATCGCCGTGGCCGAACGCCAGAGCTACATCGGCCGCATCCGCGATCTCTGCAAGGCCTGCGCGACCGAATGGGTCGAGCAGGAAAGGGGGCGCGCGTAATGGCCCAGCTGCTTCTCGAACTGTTCTCGGAAGAGATTCCCGCCCGCATGCAGCAGGGCGCCGCGCGCGACCTGGAGCGGATGGCCTCGGAGCGGCTGAAGGCGGCCGGGCTGACCTATGAGGCGCTGACGACCTTCGCGGGCCCGCGCCGGTTGACCCTCGTGGTCGAGGGTTTGCCGACGGCGACGCCCGACCGGGAAGAGGAGCTGAAGGGCCCCCGCACCTCGGCCCCCGAACAGGCGCTGGAGGGCTTCCTGCGCAAGACCGGCCTGACGAAGGACCAGCTCAGCGAACGCGACGGCGTCTGGTTCGCCGTCGTCAGCGAGAAGGGCCGGCCCACGACCACCCTTGTCCCGGAGATGGTCGACGGCATCGTCCGCGGCTTCCCCTGGCCCAAGTCGATGCGCTGGGGTTCGGGCACGCTGCGCTGGATCCGGCCGCTGAAGCGGATCGTCGCCCTGTTCGACGGCCATGTGGTGCCGTTCGAGATCGACGGCGTCGCCTCGGGCGACCTGACCGAGGGGCACCGGTTCATGGGTTGCGGCCGGCCGTTCGCAGTCAGGGACTTCGCCGACTATCGGGCGAAGCTGGAGAGCGACTTCGTCCTGCTGGACGTCGCCGACCGCAAGCTGCGCATCCTCCAAGGCGCGCAGAAAGCCTGCGCGGTCCAGGGCCTGGCGCTGGTCGATGACGACGGCCTGCTGGACGAGGTGGCGGGTCTGGCCGAATGGCCGACGCCGATCCTGGGCGACATGGACCCGCAGTTCCTGACCCTGCCGCCGGAGGTCATCCGGCTGTCGATGAAGGTGCACCAGAAATATTTCGCCGTCCGCGATCCGCAGACGCACGGCCTGGCCCCGCATTTCGTCGTGGTGGCCAATGTCGAGGCGACGGACGGCGGCAAGGCCCTGTCCGCCGGCAACAGCCGCGTCCTGTCGGCGCGTCTGGACGACGCCCGCTTCTTCTGGGACGAGGACCTGAAGACCGGCTTCGACGTCTGGTCGAGGAAGCTGGAAGGCGTGACCTTCCACGCCAAGCTGGGGACCTTGGCCGAACGCGTCGACCGCATCGCCGCCCTCGTCCGCGAGATCGCCCCTCTGGTCGGCGCCGATCCGGATCAGGCCGAGGCGGCCGCGCGTCTGGCCAAGGCTGACCTGTCCTCCGGCATGGTCGGCGAGTTCCCCGAACTGCAGGGCGTCATGGGCGGCTACTACGCCCGCGCATTCAACCACCCCGAGGCCGTCGCCGACGCCGTGCGCGACCACTACAAGCCGCAGGGGCCCGCGGACTCGGTGCCGACGGCGCCGCTGACGGTGGCCGTGGCTCTGGCCGACAAGCTGGATATCCTCGCCGGCTTCTGGAGCATCGGCGAGAAGCCGACCGGCTCCAAGGACCCGTTCGCCCTGCGTCGCGCCGCGATCGGCGTGATCCGGCTCATTCTGACGAACGATCTTCGTCTTTCGGTCGACCGGCTCTTCGATGTGCAGGTTCTGCGGACCCAGGTCGGAAGAACGCCGGATGAGCCGACCCTGCTGGGCCGGATGCTGGATTCGGCGGTTCAGAGCGGAATGTACGGCGAACCGACACGCGCCCTCGTCGCCCAGGCGGAAGCGGCCGCGCCGTCCTGGCTCGGCGCGGTCCGCGACCACGATCCCGCCATCAGCGACGATCTGCGGAGCTTCCTGCATGATCGCCTCAAGGTCGAACTGCGCGATCAGGACATTCGCCATGACATCATCGACGCCTGTCTGGACATGCCGGACAACTGCGACCTGACCTTGCTGGTCAGCAGGGTGAGGGCGCTGGACGCCTTCCTCGCCACCGAGGACGGGGCCAATCTGCTGGCCGGTTACAAGCGGGCGTCCAACATCCTCAAGGCCGAGGAGAAGAAGGGGCCCGTGCCGACCGGCATGGTCAACACCGGCCTGCCGAACCAGCCCGAGGCCGAGACTGCGCTGGCCTTCGCCGTCGCCGCCGCCGCCACCGCCGTGGACGCGGCGCTGGAGACCGAGGACTTCGCCGCCGCCATGCGGGCGCTCAGCCAGCTGCGCGCTCCGGTCGACGCCTTCTTCGACAAGGTGATGGTCAATTCCGACGTGGCCGAAGAGCGGGAGAACCGTCTCAAGCTGCTGGGCCAGGTCCGCGCGGTCATGGGCCGGGTGGCCGACTTCGGCCAGATCGCCGGGTAGGTTTCCCTCTCCCTCTGGGAGAGGGCTTGAGCCTCCGGGAGCGCAGCGATCGGCAAGGCGAAAGGGTGAGGGTCGCCTGTCCGGGGGCGGCTTCGCCGCTTCCGCCGCCCGACCCTCATCCGGCGCTGCGCGCCACCTTCTCCCACCGGGAGAAGGATCGGGTTTAGGCGAGCAACGAACCGCCTGCCAGACAGGTTGCGCCGGCTAACCCCTTGATCCCGCTGCCCTGCTCCGCCGAAGCAGCGTCATTTCATAGCCTTGGTCCAGCCCCGTGCCAGACTCCCCCCATCCCGTCGGTGGGGAGGGCGTCGGATCCACGCTTCTCGATGTCGGCGGGCTGTGGTCGAGCGATGAAGCCCGGGGGATGGATACCCCGGGGGTCCTTGAGGACGTCGATGGATGGCGTCCGCCTGCTCGCCGCGCGCCTGTGGACAGCGGACCGATGTCGGCGGTGATCCCGTGCGTCATGTCCGCCCCGCGTCGTCGTCAGCAATGGCGGCGGCGGATGATCCGGCAAGGCCCGACGGAGGGCCGCCAACCGGAGGGCGTGTGGAAAACGGCTGCGCGGGGCGTCTGTCTCGTCGAAACGGTAAAAACACATCAGCACCGGGCGAGGCCCGGCGGCCCCGCACTCTCCCCAACCGCTTCTCCGGAAGCGGCGAAGAAGCATGCCCGCGCCCTCCCTCCAGCGCGCGGGGAAACGGTCTTTGACAACTAAAGCCCGGCGCCCCGGTCAACGACGGCGTCACGCGTCAGCCCCGGCTGGTCCATGAAGGCCGCGTCCAGTCCATAGCCCGCGAACCGCGCCAGCCGCTCCCGCAGCCGCCCATGCCCCGCCGGCGCCTCGCCGACCCGGTCGCCCTGGGGCAGGAAGGCGTTCTCGGCGCGGAAGGTCCAGCCGGCGACCTTCAGCCCCGCCGCATGCGCGTCGGCGATCAGGCTCGTCGGCGCGCCCGGCGCAGGCTCGATCAGGGCCGCATCCGCGCCGATCCAGTCCGCGTAAGCCGCGACCCCGGCCAGCCCCTCGGGCGCAGTCATGGCGGCATAGCTCAGCTCGGGCCGATCGAACGGAGCCCCGAACGCGGCGACCAGCTGCAACAGCGGCGTGGCGACCCGCGCCCGCAGCCGCTCAAGCGCCCCGACCTCGAAGCACTGGACCAGCACCGGAGCCTCCGCCCCGGTCAGCCCCCGGCGCTCCAGCGCGGCCACGAAGGCCGCCTCCATCGGCAGGCCCAGGGCCGCGAAATACGTCGGATGCTTCAGCTCCGGCGCTACGCCGACGCCAGCGGCCGCAGCGATATCCAGCACCTCCTCGAAGGTCAGAATCGACTCCTGATAGAAGGCGCAGTTGGCGGGCCGCAGCTCCGGCAGGCGTTCCCGCGCCCGCAGGGTCTTCAGCTCGTCCAGGGTGAAGTCCTCGGCGAACCAGCCCTCGACGGGCCAGCCGTCGACCGTCTTCGACGTGCGCCGCGCGGCGAACTCCGGCCGGGCGGCGACGTCGGTCGTGCTCCCGATCCCGTTCTCGTGGCGCACCACCAGCACGCCGTCCTGGCTCATCACCAGATCGGGTTCGATGAAGTCGGCGCCCTGCCGGATCGCCAGCTCATAGGCCGCCCGGGTGTGCTCGGGCCGTTCGCCCGAGGCCCCGCGATGCGCGATGATCAGGGGCCGGGCCAGCCGTCAGGCTCCCAGGATCCAGCCTTCTTCCTGCTCGACCTTGGCGATCAGGGCCTCGTCCGCCCCCTTGGGCGGGGCGAAGGCGGCGGACAGGGCGCCGGCCTCGTCCAGTTTGGCGAAATGTTCGGCGGTGACGCGAACCTGGGCCTGATCCTTGAACTCGCCGGGGTTCGGTTTGGCGTCGAACATCGACGGATAGACCTCGACCACCAGGGCCGACAGGGGTTCGACATCCGCCGTGTCCAGCGCGCGCCAGCCCGTGCCGAACGGCCAGACGGCGCCCGAGGGCCCGAGACTTTCCAGCAGGCGGCGCACGGCCGGGATGCCGACCAGGGTCTGGCCGCCGACGGCGCCCGCGCCATGCATCTGCCAGACCGACTTGGGCTGAAGCTTGCCCTTGCGCACGGCGTCCTGGGTCGCCCGGTATTCCGGGATGTCGGCGCCGGCGCCCGCGGGGGGCTTGGTCGTGGTCAGCCAGCGCTGCGCCTGATTGGCGGGCGCGCCCCACAGGGGCCAGGCCTCGTCGGTCATCAGCCGGTTCATCTTGGCGGCGACCTGATAGCGGTTGTTGGTGTTGTCGGCCTTGTCGACCACGTTGGAGGCGATGAATTTCCACATCGCCGACCAGGCGGGCGTCCCGGTCAGCTTCAGCCGCGCGGCCGTGCCGGCGGGATAGCCGAAGTTGAAGTCGAAGCCGACCAGCACCCGGTCGCCCCGCTTGCGGTGCTCGGCCAGCAGCGAGGCCAGCAGCTTCTCGCCCTCGGCCCGCGTGGCGACGTTGTGCGTCTCGGTATAGAGGCGGAAACGCACGTCGCGCTTGGCCACGCCGATCCAGACCGAGCCGTCGCCCAGCTTCTTGCCCTCGGCGGCCGTCCAGTCGGCGATGATGTAGGCGTCGAACAGCCGGGCCACGGGGTATCCTTGGGTACGCGTAACGGAAGGGGCGCTTCTAGCCCTCCTCCCGGGCGGCGACTACCCCTTGAGCAGCGCTTCCAGATGCGACAGCCAGCGGCGCCCGAGGCGCAGGGCCTCGCCGGGAGAGCCCGTCTGGACCGGCAGGGTCGCGTCCCACAGGGCCAGTTCGAACTCGGGATGACGGGCGTCGTCGAAGAGCAGGCGCAGGGTGACCTGCTCGGCCTCGGGGGCCAGGACGTCCAGCGCCTTGCGCGCCTCGCCCCGGCGGACGCGGGCGACGACATGGCCGTCGACGATGATCTCGCCGCCCTCGATCTCCTCGAAGGCGTAGACCAGGCCGGAGCCGCCACGGTTCCACAGCACGGCGACCTGGGCCCCGTCGAAGTCCAGGCCCGCGGCGCGGCCCTCGGCGGGCGACAGGGCCTCGGCCTCCGGGATCGCGCCCAGCGATTTCAGCAGGGCGCGCTTCATGCGGCGCACGGGCTCCATCCACCAGGCCAGGACCAGGGCCCCGGTGGTCAGCGCCGCCGCCGCCAGCGCAACGAGCAGGATGACCCGGAGCACGTCGGCCACGGCCTAGTCCTCCAGTTCGACGACGACGGGGACGTGGTCGGAGGGCTTCTCCATGTCGCGGGCGTCGCGGTGGGTCTCGATGCCCACGAACCGGTCAGCCGCCTGGGGCGACAGCAGGTGGAAGTCGATGCGGATGCCGTGGTCGCGCTGCCAGGCCCCGGCCTGATAGTCCCAGAAGGTGTAGGTCCCGGGCGGCTGTTTCCCCAGTTCGCCGGCCTCCGACAGGCCGAGATGGTTCAGGGCGCGGAAGGCGGCGCGGCTCTCGGGCTGGAACAGGGCGTCATTGACCCAGGCGGACGGGTTCTTCGCATCGTCGGGCGTCGGGATGACGTTGTAGTCGCCGCACAGGGTGAGGGCCTCCTCCTGCAGCAGCAGGGCCTTCGCATGGGCCTGAAGCCGGTCCATCCAGGCCAGCTTGTAGGCGAACTTCTCGGTCCCGATCGGATTGCCGTTGGGCAGGTAGATGCAGCCGATGCGCACCGGGCGGGGGGCCTCGATCACGGCCTCGATATAGCGGGCCTGTTCGAACTCGGCCTCGAAGCCCGAGGCGTCGACGCCGGGCAGGCCGCGCCGCACGTCGCCGAGCGGATATTTCGAGAGCAGGGCCACGCCGTTGTAGGTCTTCTGGCCGTTGGTCTCGACGTTGTAGCCGAGGGATTCAAAGGCCTCGCGCGGGAATTTCTCGTCCAGGCATTTGATCTCCTGGAAGCCGACCACGTCCGGCTGGGCGGCCTCCAGCCAGGCCAGCACCGTCGGCAGGCGGGCGTTGACGGAGTTCACGTTCCAGGTGGCGATGCGCATGGCGCCATGAGTACGGCGTGTCGGGCCTGTCTGTGAAGCCGGATCGTGCAAACGAAAACGCCCCGGGGCGCGAACCCCGGGGCGTCGTCTTCGTCAGGCGGCCAGGCCTAGGTGGTCGGGGCCGGAGCCGCTTCCGGCTCCAGGGCCGGGGCCGGCGTCAGGGTGCAGCCGCCGCCGATGCGCTGGGCGGTGGCGCAGGGGTAGATCTGCTGGGTCACGCCCTCGGCGTTGACGCGGGCGATATAGCCCTCGCCCTCGGCGGCGCATTTGGCTTCGTAGAAGCGGCCGTTGGCGTTCTGGCCCATCAGACGGACCTGGGCCACGTCGCAGGCCGCGGCCTCGGTGCCGGCCAGCTTGGGCTCGAAGCCGTCAGCCTGTTCCTGGGCCGTGGTGAAGCGGCAGGTCCCGCCGACCGAGGCGATCTGCAGGCAGTCCTGCAGCTTCCAGCCGGTGGCGACCTTTTCCAGCCAGTAGCCGTCGACGCCGGCGCAGCCGACCTCATAGACGATGTTGTTCTGGTCGCTCTTGCCGATGGCGACGGCCTGATCGACGGTGCAGGTCGCGCCGGCGTCGCGGGCCCAGCCGCCGATCACGGCCAGGCCGTTCTGGTTGGCGGGCAGGACGCACTGCTGGCCCACGTCGGCGGCGGGATCGCGAAGGCGGGCGGTGTAGGCGGTGCCGGCCAGCTCGAGGCAGTCGAAGCTCTGGGGCGGGGTCGAGGCGATCAGGATATAGCCGGGGCCGGTGGCGCAGGCGGCTTCATAGATCTTCATCTGCTCGGCCGTGACGCCGGGCTGGGTCGCGGCGGTGACCTGGCAGGCCAGGCCGGCGGCGGTCGCCTGGGCCTGGGCCTCGGCGAGGATCTGTTCCGGCGTCGGAGCCGCGGCGCGCGCCGGCCGCTGGTTGCGGGCGGGCATCCGGGTGGCGGCTTCGCCGCGCCGGGTCGGGGCGGTGTTCGGATCCGTCAGATTTCCCTGCGCGTCCGGCGAGCGAGGCATCGGTTCCTGCGCCGCTGCGGGACCGGCTGCGCCGATCAAGAGGGCGACGACCGTCCCGATGACGGCCACAAGGTTTCTGTTCAACATGTCGAGCGGTTCCTGAACGAACAAACTGGTGGAGAAGCCTTGGCGTCGGCTGAAGGCAGGGTCAAGGCGGACATGTGACCTCTCTGGACGTTGTCGGCCGGATCGGCTTTAACGGGGCTAAGTTTCGATTGGAGACGGACTTGGCGGACGGCATCGCGGCAACGGGAGAGGAGCGGGGCCTCAGCTATCCGTTCGGCGCCCCGCCCGAATTCGGCGAGGCCGTGGCTGTCGCGCCGGGCGTGCTGTGGATGCGGCTGTCGATGCCGATCGCCCTGAACCACATCAATGTCTATGCGGTCGAGGACACAAACGGCTGGGCCCTGATCGACACCGGTCTGAACATTCCGGATTCGCGCGAGCGGTGGGACGCCCTGCTGGCGGGGCCTCTGGGCGGAAAGCCGGTGACGCGGGTGATCTGCACCCACATGCATCCCGACCACATCGGCCTGGCGGGCTGGCTGTGCCGGCGGTTCGGCGTGGGCCTGACGATGACGCGGCTGGAGTATGTGACCGGGCGGATGTTGCTGGCGGACACCGGCCAGCCGGCGCCGGAAGCGGGGGCCGTCCACTATCGCGCCGCCGGCTGGGACGAGGCCCAGGTCGAGACCTACAGGCGCGAGTACGGCCAGCTCGGCCGGGCCGTCTCGCCGCTGCCGTCGGGCTATACGCGGATGCGCGAGGGCGACCGGATACGCATTGGCGGCCAGGACTGGCGCGTGGTGGTCGGCGAGGGGCACAGCCCGGAGCACGCCTGTCTGTGGCGCGAGGCGGACGGCGTGGTGCTGGGCGGCGATCAGATCCTGCCGAGGATTTCCTCGAACGTGTCGGTCTGGCCGACCGAGCCCGAGGCGGACCCGCTGGGCGACTGGCTGGCCTCGCTGGAGCGGATGAAGACGGTGTTCCCGGACGACGTGCTGATCCTGCCGTCGCACGGCGAGCCGTTCCGGGGCGTGCAGACGCGGCTGGACGCGCTGATCCGGGGGCACAGGACCGCGCTGAAGCGGCTGGAGAAGACGCTGCGCGAGCCGAAACGGGCCGTGGACGTGTTCGGCGCCCTGTTCGCGCGGCCCGTCGGCGACGGGGTGCGGGGGATGGCGACCGGCGAGGCGCTGGCGCATCTGAACTATCTGCTGCAACGCGGCCGGGTCAGCCGGACGCGGGACGCCGACGGCGTCGACTGGTGGACCATGATCGAAAAAGGAGAGGCGGCGTGACCGACCATATTCGCACCGAGCTGGCCGACGGCGTCCTGACCGTCACCCTCGCGCGGCCCGAGAAGAAGAACGCCATCACCCAGGCGATGTATGCGGCCCTGTCCGACGCGACCGAGCGCGCGCGGACGGACGACGCGGTGCGGGTGCTGCTGTTCCGCAGCGAGGGCGACAGCTTCTCGGCCGGCAACGACATCGCCGACTTCATCGCCATCGGGTCGCAGACGGGCGAGCCGCTGGACATGTCGGTGTTCCGCTTCCTGAAGGCCCTGGCCGAGCTGGACAAGCCGGCGGTGGCGGCGGTGCGGGGGCGGGCGGTGGGCATCGGCCTGACCCTGCTGCTTCACTGCGACATGGTGGTGGTGGCCGAGGACGCCCTGCTGTCGGCGCCCTTCATCAATCTCGCGCTGGCGCCCGAGGCGGCCTCGTCGCTGTTGCTGCCGGCGGTGCTGGGGCATCAACGGGCGTTCGAGATCTTCGCCCTGGGCGAGCCGATCGACGGCCGGACGGCCCTGGCCTGGGGCCTGGCCAACCGCGCGGTTCCGGCCGATCAGGTCGAGGCGACGGCGCTGGACCTCGCCCGCAAGCTGGCGGCGCGGGCGCCCAATTCGATCCGCAAGACCAAGGCGCTGATGCGGGACTCGGAACGCCTGTGGGCCCTGATGCAGCGCGAGGGCGAGGCCTTCGGCAGCCAGATGAAGAGCCCCGAGGCGATGGAGGCCTTCATGGCCTTCAGCCAGAAGCGCGCGCCGGATTTCTCGAAAGCCGGTTGATTCGCGGGGACGGGGGCCCTAGTTGCGCCCGCTCATGTTGAACCCCGTCCCCACGCCCGCGCCCCTGCGCATCGAAGCCGAGACGCCCGCCGACGCCGCTGCGGTCGAGGCGCTGGTTCTGGCCGCCTTCGGTCCGGGACGGTTCGCCAAGACGGCCGAGCGGCTGCGCGAGCGCGCCGGGGTGGCCGCCGCCTTCGTGGCGCGCGACGAGGGGCAGGTCATCGGCTCGGTGCGCCTGTGGCGGATCACGGTCGGCGAGACGCCCGCCCTGTTCCTGGGGCCCATCGCCGTGGCCTCGGACAGCCGCAAGGCGGGGCTGGGCGCCGATCTGGTGCAGGCCTGCGTCGACCACGCGGCCCGGGTCGGGGTCGACATACTGCTGGTCGGCGACATGGGCTATTTCGAGCGGTTCGGCTTCGCCGTCGCGCCGGACGTGCAGCTGCCGGGACCGGTGGACCGGGCGCGCGTGCTGTGGCGCGGCGAGGGTTCGCCCGCCGGTCTTGTGCGGGCAATGCGCTGACCGCCGAAAACACGGTCCGGATAGTCCGGATGGTCCGGATGGTTCCCCGCAGCTTTCGTGTCGATATTCAATTTTCAAAGACCGGGCCCGGGCAGGCTTCGGTGATCAAACCATGCCGATGCGTCAGATATGGACGCAGGCCGCCCCGCCGGAAGGGGGTTTGCCGTCGGCGTCCCGACGCCTAAGTCTGGAGCCATGGTTGCTTCTGCCGACAACATGACGGGACTGGCGGGCGTGGCCGAGGCGGCCAGGCAGGCGCCGGGCCGGGGGCTGCCCCCCGTCCACCTGTGGCATCCGGCGCATTGCGGCGAGATCGACATCGTCATCCGCCGCGACGGGGTCTGGATGCACGAAGGCTCGCCCATCGGCCGGGCCGAGCTGGTGCGTCTGTTCTCGACGGTGCTGCGCAAGGACGACGACGGCTATGTACTGGTCACGCCGGGCGAGAAGCTGTCGATCAAGGTCGAGGACCTGCCGTTCCGGGCGGTGACCGTCGAACGGCGCGGCGACGCCCTGGTCTTCACCACCGACGTCGGCGACGAGGCGGAGGCAGGGCCTGAAAATCCCATCGTCGTTCAGACCGATCCGGAGACCGGCGAGCCGTCGCCGTCGGTGCGAGTGCGCGCCGATCTGTGGGCGCGGATCGCGCGGCCGGTTTTCTATGAGCTGGTCGAGATGGCGGACGTCGAGGACGGGCGGCTGACGGTGCGGTCCAACGGCGCGGCCTTTGCGCTGGGTCCCGTCGGGGCGGGCGTCGAATGAGCCTGTCCACCCTGCGCGCGCGGCTGATCGAACGGCTGGACCCGGCGTCGGGGTGGCTGCCGGACAGCGCCGCCACGCGCTCTGATTTCGATCTGAACCCCGGCACGACGCGGCCGGACCGGACGCTGAGGCCGGCGGCGGTGCTGATCCCGGTCATCGCCGGGCCCGAGGGGGCGACCGTGCTGTTGACCCGGCGCGCCGACAGCCTGGCCAGCCACACGGGCGAGATCGCCTTCCCGGGCGGCCGGCTGGATCCGGGCGAAACCGCCGTGGAAGCCGCGCTGCGCGAGGCGATGGAGGAGGTGGCGCTGGACCCGGCGAGGGTCGAGGTGCTGGGCGTCGGCGACGCCTATGAGACCGGCACCGGGTTTCTGATCACCCCGGTGGTCGGTTGGCTGACGGACCGGCCCGACACCACGCCCGCGCCGGACGAGGTGGCCGAGGTGTTCGAGGTTCCGTGGGACTTCCTGATGGACGTCGCCAATCACCGTCGGGAAGCCTGGGACCGCGAGGGCCAGCCGCGGCGCTGGTACTGGGCCATGCCTTATGGCGAGCGCTACATCTGGGGCGTGACGGCGGGCGTGATCCGGTCGCTGCGCGCGCGGCTGTACGGCCTTGAGGAGGCGCCCGAAGCGGCGGCGGCGGAGGACGCGGCATGAGCGTGCGTCTGACGGGCCAGCCCTGGCTGACGGCCTCGTCCACGCGGGCGGTGATGGCGGCGCTGGAGGCGGGGGGCGGACCCGGCTGCGCGCGCTTCGTCGGGGGGTGCGTGCGCAACGCCCTGATCGGGGCGCCGGTCGACGATGTGGACATCGCCACGACCCTGAAACCCGAAGAAACGGACAGGGCGATCCGCGCCGCGGGGCTGAAGGCCGTGCCGACCGGCATCGCCCACGGCACTGTCACGGCCGTGACGGAACGGACGCCGTTCGAGATCACCACCCTGCGGCGCGACGTCTCCACCGACGGGCGCAACGCCACCGTGGCCTTCACTGACGACTGGGCCGAGGACGCCGCGCGACGGGATTTCCGCCTGAACGCACTCTACGCCGACCTCCGCGGTCAGGTGTTCGATCCGACCGGTCATGGCGTGGCGGACGCCGAGGCGGGGCGCATCGTCTTCGTCGGCGACCCGGAGACACGGATCACCGAGGACTATCTGCGCATCCTGCGCTTCTTCCGCTTCTTCGCCTGGTACGGGCGGGGCGAACCGGACGCCGCCGCCCTGGCGGCCTGCCGCAAGCTGGCGCCGGGCATGAGCCGGCTGTCGGCGGAGCGGGTGTCGAAGGAACTGATGAAGCTGCTGGCCGCGCCAGACCCCCGTCCGGCCATGGCGGCGATGGAGGCGGCCGGGGTGCTGGCCCAGATCCTGCCGGAGGCGACGTCGCGCGTCCTGTTCGACCCCGCCGTCGACCAGACGGACGAGCCGGCCTTGCGTCTGATGACCCTGCTGCCTGCTGAGGCCGGGGTGGCGAGGTCGGTCGCGGCGCGGCTGAGACTGGCCAATGCGATCCGCGATCGTCTGGCGGAGGCCGCGGACGCCCTGCCGTCCGTCGATCTGTCGATGAGCGATGCGGCGGCGCGGGCGGCGGTCTATCGCCGGGGCGGACGCGCCGTGGCGGACGCCGTCCGCCGGCGCTGGGCCGAGGCGCCCGATCGCGGCGCCGAGGCGGGCCGCCTGTTGCAACTGACCGCAGACTGGACCCCGCCCGGCCTGCCCGTCGGAGGCCGTCAGCTCGCGAAACTGGGCGTCGAACCCGGGCCCGAAACGGGCCGTCTGCTGAAGGCGTTCGAGGAGAGCTGGATCGCCGACGACTTCCCCGCCGAGGGCCATGCCGAGCGGCTGGCGGCCCTGGTCACTCCGCCGCGAGGGTGAGTTCGGTCACCACGGGCCGGTGGTCGGAGCCCGTCGGCCGTCCCAGTCTGCGACTGACCACCGCGAGGTCGGGCGACCGCCAGACCTGGTCGATGGTCACGGCGAAGGCGGACGGGACACTGCTGGGCCAGGTGCCGGGAAAGCCGGGCGCGGGCTGCAGGCCGATGTCGCGCCGGACCTGACGGCCGATGCGCGCGCTGGACACGCTGTTGAAGTCTCCCGCCACGACGACGGGCCCGCTCAGGTCCGAGACGACGGCGTCCAGCGCCATGGTCTGGCTGATCTGGCCCCACTGCTCCTGAAACGGCCAGGGACGCGTCAGGTGGACGCCCACCACATTCAGCGGGCCCACAGGGGTCCGGACCGTCGCGCCGACCGCGTGCAGGCCGTCGGGCCGGTCGCGGATCGCCGTCAGGGGCCAGCGCGAGGCGACCACAGACCGCGCCGCGCCGCTGGGGCGGTCGATGCGCGGGCTGACGACCCGGTGCGGATAGTCGGCCAGAATCCGGTCCAGCCGCGCGGCGGGCGCGTCCCCGACCTCGATCAGAACGACGATATCGGGCCGGGCGGCGAGGATCGAACGCATGATCGAATCCACGTCCGTGTTCAGGGCCTGCAGATTGGCGGAATACAATCGCAGCACAGGGGCGCCGGGGCGGGGCGGAGGCGAGGCCGGAAACCATTGCGGCGCGACCGCCAGGGCCAGGACCGCGATCGCCGCCAGGCCGTGCAGGGCCGCCCGCCACATCCGAGCGCCGGCCACGGCGACCGTCAGAAGGGCGGTCAGGATCAGGACGGGCGCGGTGAACTGGAACAGGACGTCCACCCAGCGGTGGCCGACGCCGGACAGGGCCAGAAGGCCCAGCATCAGCGGGGCGGTCAGGACCAGCTGGAACAGCGTCTGCACCCGCCGCCCGCGGCTCCACAGGCCGCCGAAGCGCGGCGCTTGCCTTTCATGGTGAACGGGGTTCGTCATGGCGCGTTACGGTCTCGCTTAACTGGAGAGGGCAGGCATGGCCAGACGATCCGTCGCGGATATCGAGAAGATCTGGTCCAATGTCGAGGGCGTGAAGAAATTGTCGGACCGGGCCGTGGGCATCGGCCCGTTCGGCATCGGTCTGGACGGTCTGCTGACCTGGATCCCCGTGGTGGGCACGGTCTACAGCGTCGGGGCGGCGGGCTGGCTGCTGATCCAGGCGGGCAAGGCGAAGGCCACGCCTTCCACCCTGATGCGGATGGTCGGCTATCTGGGCCTGGACAGCGCCACCACGGCCGTCGGCGAGGTCATCCCCTTCGCCCCCGACGTCGTCGACTTCTTCTTCCCCGGCCACCTGATGGCGGCCAAGGCGCTGCAGAAGGACATCGAGAGCACCCACTGGGTCGAGGCCAGCGAGCGCGAGGCTAGGGCCTCGGGCGATCACGACCGGCATGTGGCCGACATGCGCCGGAATCCGAAGCTGCGCCGGATCGTCTATCTGCACGACTGACAGGCGCCGGGACGCATCCGGGCGGCGGTCCGTTCCGTAGCTGCGTCCGACGAGTCCGTGCGGGCATGCGCTGCATCCCGCCTGGTCCTGACAGCCAACGGGCGCGTCAGGCGGGGAGGCCGTCCAGCCCTTCCAACCGGCTTCCCCGCTACCCTTTCGTCGTGAAACAGACGAGTTGCGAAACCTAATCTCCTGATCTGCCGGACGTTTTTCGTTCGAGCAGCGTCATTTTCGAGCCGCAGGAAGCGCCGCGCCCACACTGATCTCCGACATCCCGTGCGGAGAAAGAGTGATGAGCGACGACCACAGCGCCCGGCTGGAGCTGCCCTATCTGGCGGCCGGCCAGATGCAGAAGCATGTGACCCTGAACGAGGCCCTGACCCGGCTGGACGCCCTGGTCCAGACGGCGGTGGTCAGCCGAACGGCGACGGCCCAGCCGGCCTCGCCCCCCGACGGCGCCCTGTGGATACTGCCCGCGGGCGCGACCGGCGCCGACTGGGGAACGCGGCCGGCGGGGACGCTGGTGCGGGCCGAGGGCGGCGGCTGGAGCGTGGTCGCGGCGCCGGACGGACTGGTGGTTCTGGTCGTGGACGCGGCCGAACTGGTGGTGCGCCACTGGGACGGCTGGGCGCCGCTGGGCCGGAGGCTGGGCGAGATCCATGACCTGAACCGGCTGGGGATCGGCGCCACGGCCGACAGCTGGAATCCCTTCCTCGCCAGGCTGAACAACGCCCTGTGGACCGCGCGCGAGGCCGCATACGGCGGCACCGGCGATCTGAGGCTGACGCTGAACAAGGAGGCGGCGGGGGACGTCCTGTCGCTGGTGTTCCAGAGCGGATACGGCGGCCGGGCCGAACTGGGCCTGGTCGGCGACGACGACCTGAGGCTGAAGGTCAGCGCGGACGGATCGGTCTGGCGCGACGTATTCGCGGTCGAGCGGGCGACGGGACGGGCGGTCTTCGCCCAAGGCGCGGGCCGGCGATCCGTGACGGCGTTCAGCGCGTCCGGAAGCTGGACCCCGCCCGCCTGGGCCAGAACCGTCGAGGCGGTGGCCGTCGGCGGCGGAGGCGGGGGCGGAAGCGGGGCCTTCGCAGCCTCGGGCGCGCGTCCGGGCGGCGGGGGCGGCGGCGCGGGCGGCGTCAGCCGGGCCGAATGGCCGGCGGAACTGCTGGGCGGCGGCCTGACGATCACGATCGGAGCGGGCGGTTCCGGGGGAACCGCGGGGTCCGGCGCGAACGGCGCGGACAGCGTGATTGCGCTGGACGGCGCAGCCCTGCTGACGGGCGCGGGCGGCTCTGGCGGACAGGGCGGGACCGCGGGCGGGGCAGGGGGCGCCGGCGGGGCCGGAGCGCCCGCGTCCAACGCCGGCGGAGCGTCCGGCGTGGCGGCGGCCGGCGGGCCGGGCGGGAGCCAGGATCGTCCCGACGGATCGGGCGGCGGCGGCGCCGGCGGCGGCCTGGACGGCGCGGGCGTGGTCCGGGCGGGCGGCGCCGGGGGCGACGGGGGCCGTCTGGCGGCGCCGGCGGCCGGAGGCGCGGGAGGGACAAGCGCCGGGGCGGCGGGGGCGGCGGCGCCCCGGCCCTCGCTGCATTGGGCGGGCGGCGGGGGAGGCGGCGGCGGGGCCGTCGCCTCGGGGACTGGTCATGCGGGCGGCGCGGGGGGGAGCGCCGGCGCGGGCGGCGGCGGGGGCGGGGCCGGCGTCGCGGCCGGAGGCGCAGGCGGCGCGGGCGCGGGCGGCCTGGTCTGGATCACGGCCCTCGGATGACCCGCCGCCCGACAACTCCCGATCGGTCCGACCTCGTGCTGCTGGACGAGGAGGCGTGGGACGCGCCCCGCCGGCTGACCGACGACGACCTGTTCACCCACGGCGGCGACGGCTGGCGTCGCGCCGCCTTCGACCTTGAGGATCCGGAGGACTTTCGATGACCGACAACGAAAACGACAGGGCGACCTCGCCCCTGGCCGAGAGCCGCTGGCTGTGGCGCAGGCTGTATGTGTTCGCCGTCAGCGGCGGGGCGTGGCTGCTGCTGGACCGGCTGATCGCGGCCATACCGCCCGAGGCCGCGCCGCGGCTGGCCGAGGGGCTGATGACCCTGCTGGCCCTGACCATGGTGCTGTATCTGGTGGCGCCGACCGCCCAGCAGCTGATCGAGACCCTGGGCGCCCTGCCGGGGAAGCGGCCATGAGCTTCCGTCTGTCGGAACGCTCCCTGAAGCGGCTGGAAGGGGTGCATCCCCGCCTGGTCGCCGTGGTCCGGGAGGCCTCGGCCCTGACGCCGGTGGACTTCATGATCACCGAGGGTCTGCGCACGGCCCAGCGGCAGGCCGCCCTCGTCCGGGCGGGAGCCAGCCGAACGCGCAGGTCGCGGCACCTGACCGGGCATGCGGTCGACGTGGCGGCCCTGGTCGACGGCCAGGTGCGCTGGGACTGGCCGCTGTATCCGCGCATCGCCGCGGCCTTCAAGGCGGCGGCCGCGCGGCAGGGGACGGCGATCGTCTGGGGCGGCGACTGGACCTCCCTGCGCGACGGGCCCCATTTCGAACTGGACCGGAAGGCCTTCCCGTGAGGCCGCTCGACCTGTTCCGCGCCCTGACGCCCCTGGGCTGGGCCCTGGCTGTCGCGGTCGCCCTGGTCGCCGTCCTGGCGCTAGGCCGCGGCCTCGGACTGCGCTGGGACCCGTTCGGCCTGGCCGGGCGTCGGCTCGCGGCTGCCGAAGCCCGGACCGCGACGGCCGAGGCGGACGCCGCCGCGCGCCGGCTCGAGGTCGAGGGCGCGGCCGATCAGGCCCGCCGTCTCGACATCCATCACCAACAGGCCGTGTCCGTCGCCCGGGCGACCGAAAGCGCCGCCGATCAAGCAAGGAGCGCCCATGACGCCTCGATCCCCCTGGACCCCGCTCGCGCCGCTCGCCTGCGCGAGCATGATCGCCGGCTGTGCGATCTCGCCCCCGCCGTCTGCGCCGCCGCCCCGGCTGATACTGCCCGAGGCCGCGACGACGCCGTGCCGGCTGGACCGGCTGCCTGAGGCGGCCACCCAAGCCGATCTGGAGGCCTCCTACGCCAGCCGGGGCGCGGCCCTGGTGCTGTGCGACGCCGCCCGCGCCCTGGCCGTGGAGACCCTGCGGAACGAACGGGCCCTTCAGGACCGGTGGCGGCGCGGCCGGACGGCGCCGTGAGCGCGGCTGCGGCACAAGCTGCCGACCCGGTGGGCAGCAATTGCCGGGCGCCGGGCAGATTCTGCCGGGCGGCGGACGTGCTTAACGAGAACTAACGCAATAAAAACAACGACCGGAGGTCTGGCATGTCCGTTCGGCGACTGGTCCCGTCCTTGCTGCGATAGCTGCGAGCAAAATGCTCCCGGCAGCCAAAATGGCGTCGGACACCTTGAAACAAGGAATATCGTCATGGCGCTGAACAGCGTTAATACGAACGTGGGCGCGCAGATCGCCCTCCAGGCCCTGCAAGTCACGAACAACGAACTTGCCACGGTCCAGAACCGCATCAACACCGGCAAGAACGTCTCGTCCGCCAAGGACAACGGCGCCATCTTCGCCATCGCCACCGGCCAGCGCGCGGAAATCGGCGCCCTGAACGCCGTCAAGGACAGCCTGAACCGCGGTCAATCCGCCGTGGACGTCAGCCTGGCCGCCGGCGAATCGGTCTCGGACCTTCTGGGTCAGCTGAAGGAAAAGGCCCTGTCCGCCACGGACAAGAGCCTGACCACCTCGGCTCGCTCGGCCCTGAACGAAGACTTCAAGGCCATCCGCGACCAGATCACGACCGTTGTCACGAACGCCAAGTTCAACGGCATCAACCTGCTGGACAACTCGACCACGACCAATGGCTTCAAGGCCCTGTCCAACACGGCGGGTTCGACCATCCAGGTGAAGGGTGAAAACCTCTCGCTGGGCGGCGCGAACGTGACCGTTGCGGCCACGACCACCATCGGCACCGCGACGCTGGCCACGACCGCCCTGGGTCTGGTCAACGCCTCGATCGACAAGGTTTCGGCCTCCCTGGCTCGCCTGGGCACCGGCTCCAAGTCGTTCTCGACCCACCTGACCTTCGTCGGCAAGCTCCAGGACGCTCTGGAAGCCGGTGTGGGCAACCTGGTCGACGCCGATCTGGCCAAGGAAAGCGCCCGACTGCAGGCTCTGCAAACCAAGCAACAGCTGGGTGTGCAGGCGCTGTCGATCGCCAACTCCTCGACCTCCATCCTGCTCGGACTGTTCCGCTAAGGATCGACCGGAAGGGCGGGGTCCCATGCGGATCCCGCCCGACCGATCCAGTCCCTTTCATAGGAAGCCGCGGCCTCAACCCCGTCGGACGGAGCCATGCAAAGCAATGCGAAAATAGCTTTAGTAACCGCGTCCGCCATCCTGCCAGCCGCCGCCGCCGGGTCCACCGCGGGCGGCGATTTCCATGACTCCAGAGCCTCGGAAGAGGCCGAGCGCAATGCGCGCTATCGCCTGGTGATCGAGGAAGGGCCGTCAGGGTCGTTCATCTACAAGACGATGGACCGGGTGACCGGCGAGGTCGTCAAGCAACTGCCCCGCGAACAGGTCGTCGACCTGATGCGGACGTCGGAATACAGCTCCGGCTCGGTCATCAACACCACCGCCTGACCGCGCCGTACAATCGATCCACCCGCCGCGCAGGAGCGATCCGCGCGGGTTTTCGGCATGGTTAGCGCGCGTTAACCATGCATGCACCCTTCTCAATCTAAGCCTTGGACGAAACCTCACAGGGCTGAGTCGGATGACGAATAGCGTCCACACCAACAACTCCGCGGCTATCGCGCTGCAGAACCTCACGCGGACCAACGACCGCCTCGGGGATGTTCAGGGGCGAATCTCCACGGGCCTGAAGGTCCAGGGGGCCAAGGACAACGCCGCCATCTGGGCCATCGCCCAGGGCCAGCGCGCCGATATCGGGGCCCTGAGCGCCGTCAAGCAGAGCCTGGATCGAGCGACCTCCGTCGCCGATGTCGCCCTGTCGGCCGGCGAATCAATCTCGGACCTGCTGAACCAGCTCAAGGAAAAGGTCGTCGCGGCCAAGGACGGTTCGCTGAAGACCCAGTCCCGCCAGCTGCTGGACAACGACTTCAAGGCCCTGCTGCGGGCTCTCTCGTCCCAGGTCAGCAACGCCTCGTTCGACGGCGGCAACCTGCTGAACGGGTCGCTGACCAACGGCATCAAATTCCTGGCCAACGCCGACGCCACCAGCTTCGTGACCCTGTCGTCGAAGAACCTGTCGCTGGGCGGCGCGATCATCGAACTGGCCATGTCGGACAGCCTGCTGACCCTGACCGGCGCGACCCAGGCCCTGACCCGTCTGGACGATTCGATCACCCAGCTGAACGCGGCCCTCGGCTCCATCGGCGCCCAGGCCAAGCAGATCGAGCAGCACAACAACTTCGTCACCAAGCTGATGGACACGCTGGAATCGGGGATCGGCAATCTGGTCGACGCCGACCTGGCCAAGGAAAGCGCGCGGCTTCAGGCCCTGCAGGTGCAGCAGCAGCTGGGCGCGCAGTCCCTGTCGATCGCCAACCAGGCGCCGCAGATCATCCTGTCGCTGTTCCGCGGCGGCTAAACCGCGCGGCGGTGTCCGATCTCGATCGCGGCCGGCCGGTGGCGCAGGGCGGTTCGGGGCCCGAGGCCGTACAGGGAAAGCAACGATTTCAAGGCATTGACGAAGGCGGTCAGCACGGCGTCCTCCTCATCCGACGCTCGAAGAACGAGCGCAGGCGACCATTGTTCCCCGAGTCGGTCGCGGAGTCCCGCGCGAGGCTGTTCCGGCCCCGGACGTTAAGCCCTCGTTACGCTAGACCCGTCACTGTACGGCCCGGGAGCCGTATGTGATCAACAACAGCTATCTTCTGGGCCTGTTCGGCGGTTCCGCCGGCACGACGACCCTGCCGTCCACGACGGCGGCGTTGCAGCAGGCCGCGAAGAAGCAGCCCACGCCGCCCTGGTCCTCGACCGCCGTCGTTCCCAAGCAGGACGTGCTGGTGCGTTCAGCGCTGGGCGGCCGGAAGTTCATCAACGAGGACGCGGCCCAGCTGGACATGAAGTCGGCCCCCGCCGACTACCGCAGACTGTTCGCCCTCTATCAGGGCCTGGACACGCTGAACGCCCTGACCAACCGCGCGGCGACCAAGGGCGTCAGCACCCTGGAGCTGGCCCAGCTCAACAAACGCTTCACCGCCGGTCTGGCCGAGGTCGGATCGTGGATGTCGGCGGCCGAGTTCGAGGACGTCCGGATGGTTCAGGGCGCGTCCAAGTCCGTCAACAAGACCACGGCCGCCGTGCCGCGAGACAGCGCCGTGTCGGTCATCGGTCCGATCCATGAAGGATCGATCAGCACGCCCGTCGCCGCCTTCGCGGGCGATGTCCGGTTCAACATCACCATCAAGGTGCCGGTGGGCGTCACCGATTCCCTGACCACGGCCGTGCCGATCGACCTGGCGGGCATGGGAGCCAGCCCCCGCACGCTCGACAACGTCCTGGAGTTCATCAACGGCCAGCTTCAGACGGCCGGCTTCGCGACCCGCATCGGCCGCGAGCAGATCAAGGCCGAGCCCAAGACCATTCAGGTCAACGGCAAGCCGGTCACCCTTCCGGCCGGTCCCGACAAATGGTCCATGGCCATCCGCGGAAACTCGACCGAGACGGTGGGCTTCACGGCCGCGGAGACGTCAGACGCCGTCTATGTCGTCCAGTCGGCGGGTACAGCGGGCGGCGCCCAGCTGCTGAAATTCCAGAGCGACGGCGGCGCCGCGCCGACCCCGACCACGGGGGGCGTCGGCGAAACCCAGTGGGTCGACGGCCGCCTGTCGCAGAACGGCCTTCCGGACGGCGTCCAGGCCGTGCGCGCCAGCGCCGTCGGTCCTGATGGTTCGCTGTGGATGGTGGCCGACGTCACCGCGGGTCCCGACACCCAGCCGATCAAGGGCGTCCAGGACGTCGCCCTGATGCGCTACGACACGGCCGGACGACTGGTCGCGACCCGGACCCTGGGCGCGGCCTCGACCGCCAGCGGCTACGCCATCGCCATCGACGCCAACGGCAATGTGGCCGTCGCCGGCTCGGTCACCGGATCCCTGAACACCTCGAAGACCGACGCCGGCAAGACGGGCGAGGTCGCCGGCGTCGCCGACAGCTTCGTCACCGTCTTCAACAAGGACGGGGAGGAACAGTGGTCCCAGCGGCGCGGGGCCCGCGCCGCCGACGAGGCGACCTCGGTCAGCTTCGGCGCCGACGGCACGGTCTATATCGCCGGCCGGGCCAAGTCGGCGATCACGGGCGCGGCCGCCGTCGGCGGCTGGGACGGCTATGTCCAGGCCTTCAAGGCGGGCGAGCCCTATCCGACCGCGGGCATCACCGTGAAGACCACCGCCACGGCCCAGTTCGGTTCGGCCAGCGACGACAGCGTCGACGCCATGACCATCGACGGCTCGAACCTCTACACCGCCGGGGTCGAGGACGGCCGCGCGGTGGTGCGCCGCTTCACCCTGGACGCCGCGGGCGTGCCGACCCTGGCCTCGACGCGGGATCTGGGCGCGATCAGCGGCGACATCGCCGGTGTCTCGGTATCGGGCGGCAAGGTCATTCTGACGGGGACCAGCCGCGACAGCGGCCTGTCGGCCGGTACGACCACCACTGCCCATTCGGGCGGCAAGGACGTCTTCATCGCCACCCTGTCGGCCGATCTGACGGCCGGGGCCGGCGACAGGCTGACCTGGCATGGCGAGGCAGGGGACGACAGCGCCGCCGACGTGAAGGTCCATGACGGCAAGGTCTGGATCACCGGCATCGCCGACCGCGACCCGGCGGCCAAGGCGACCGATCCCACCCGGGGCTATCTGGCTCGCATCGATCCGCTGAGCGGCGCGGTGGAGTATGAGCGGACCTGGTCCGGCGACAACGATCAGGCCAAGCCCATGACCCTGGCGGTCGCCTCGAACGGCGCCAGCATCCTGGACCGGCTGGGCCTGCCCAAGGGCGAGATCGACCAGAGCGATTCCAAACGGCTGATCGACGCCACCTCGGTGCGGGTCGGCGACCGCTTCTACGTCAGCCCGCCCGACGGCGGCCGCGCCGTGTCCGTGACCATCGAGGCCAAGGACACCCTGGCCACCCTGGCCCGCAAGATCGAGATCGCCTCGGCCGGCAAGCTGAAGGCCACGGTCGCCTCCGAAGGCGGATCGGTTACCGGCAAGGACGGCGAGACCACCACCACCACCGGCGGTTTCCAGCGCCTGTCGATCACGGCCCGGGACGGCAAGGCCGGCGGCGTCCTGACCGCGGGCGAGACCGGCCGCGACGCCCTGGCGGGGCTGGGCCTGTCGCCGGGCTATGTCGGCTCCTCCATCGGGGACGACGTGATCAAGACCTTCGGCCTGGGGCTGCCCTCCAACCTGACCCTCGCCGACGCCGCCTCGATCAAGACGGCCGGCGAGCGCCTGCAGGCCGCGATGAAGGCCGTGCGGGACGCCTATCGCGCGCTGGATCCCGCCCTCGCCGCGCCGGGAGCCAATGGACCCGTGCCCGCCTATCTGACCTCGCAGCTGGCCAACTACCAGGCCGCGCTCTCCCGACTCGGCGGCTAGGCCTCTCGCTGACGAAGGACGTTGACGGCGCGGGCCCCGAAGGGGTTATTGGGGGCTACATCCGCGCGAGCCTTTCATGCCCCAGGACAACCGTCTTCTCATCGCGATCGGCGCCGGACTGGCGATCGTCGCGGCCGTCGTGCTGGCCCTCGTCTTCAGCAGCGGCCGCCGCAACGACGGACCGCCGCCGGCCGCACAGGGCGGCCTGACGGTCGATGTGGCCGACGCGCCCGAGCTGAACACGACCCGCGAGCTGCGCTGCTTCGTCAACGGCCAGTTCATCGGCATGGCGACCCTGACCGACTGCGCGCGCCGCAACGGCCTGGCCACCGACGCCCTCGACGTGGGCATCGACGAGACCGGCGCCCTGGCCGCCGCCCCGACCGCCGCCTTCGCCCCGCCGCCCAGCCTTCCGCCCGTCGAACTGACCGAGGCCGAGCAGCCGGCGCCGGCCGCCGAACCGACCCAGCCCCAGCCGACGACGCAGGCCGCCGCGGGCAGCGCCTGCCTGCGCCACACCGGATCGGACTGGCGCTCCCTGTCCTCGAACATGAGCCTGAACGCCTGCGTCCAGGCCCTGTACGCCGGCACCTGCGTCCGCCCGGGCGAGGCCCTGTACGGCCGCTGGGGCGAGACCACGCTGCGTCTCGTGCCGCGCCGGGTCGAGCAGTCGCCTGACAACAACCGTTTCCGCACCCTGGTCGAGCAGGACCGGGCCTGCCAGTTCCCGGGTCTGCGCTGATGAAGCTTCTCACGATCGCCGCCCTGGGGGCGGGCCTGGCGGGTCTCGCCGCCTGCGAGAAGACCACCGAGGCGCCGTTCGACGCGGGCGTCTGCTACGCCGTCGAGGTCAAGGCCGCGGGCGAGACGCCGCAGTTCAACAAGGTCGCGGACAACCAGCCGCAGATCGAGTTCTGCGCCGCCCGCCTCGAGGAGATGCGTCTGCGCTTCCTGCGCCTGGGCGGCAGCCGCCGCGAGATCACGGGGTCGTATCAGGGCCAGTTCATCTTCATCGACCGCGAGGGCGTGTGGATTTCCCCGACCCTGGAAGGGGCCCGGTTCATCCTTCTGGCCCGGACCGGCGACGGGCGGCTGGCCATCCCCAGCGCCATCCAGCGCGCCATCGACGGCACGCCCGTTTCGGTCTCGGCCAATCCCGAGCCGGCGGCGCCCGCGACCGCACCCTAGACGGCGCGGAACAAACGTGGAACAAAACACGCCTGTGGATGATGGCCACAAACCTGACCTGCCCGCTGCGGAAGCGCGCTAGTCAGGCCTGAACAACAATCCCGGCCCGAACAGCGCGAAGCGCGGCGGACCAGAACGAAGAAGAAGGAGCTCGGCGATGGCGGGCAGCGTCAACAAGGTCATTCTGGTCGGCAACCTGGGCAAGGACCCGGAAATCCGCACCCTGAACTCGGGCGAGCGGGTCGCGAACCTGTCGCTGGCCACCTCCGAGCAGTGGCGCGACAAGGCCACCGGCGAGCGCAAGGAAAAGACCGAGTGGCACCGGGTCGTGATCTTCAACGAGAACATCGTGAAGGTGGCCGAGAACTATCTGAAGAAGGGCTCGACCGTTTACATCGAAGGCAGCCTGCAGACCCGGAAGTACGAGCAGAACGGCGTCGAGAAATACACGACCGAAATCGTGCTGCAGAAATTCCGCGGCGAGCTGACCATGCTGGGCGGCCGTGAAGGCGGCGCCGGCGGCGGAGCCTCGCGCGGCGGCGATGACGACTATTCCTCGGGCTTCTCGACGGGCGGCGCCAACAAGCCCTCGGGCCCCAAGGAAAGCTACGACCTGAACGACGACATCCCGTTCTGACGTCTGACCTCAGCGGTGACGGGGCGTGCGAAACGCTCCGTTACCCGCTTTGAGACCCGGGCGGCGCCGACCTGTGCCATAGCCGGGGTGTGACCGTTCCTGACAAACCCCACAGTCCGCTCTCGCTCGTCGAGATTCTCGCCATCATCGCGGTGGTGGTGATCTGGGGCGTCAACAACGCCGCGGCCAAGCTGGCCACCGAAACCATGCCGCCGCTGCTGGTGGGGGCGCTGAGATTCGCGATCGCGGCGGCCTGTCTGGTTCCGTTCGTGAGGCCGCCGTTCCCGAACTGGAAGAGCCTGGCGATCATCGTCGTCCTGGGCGGACCGATCCACTACAGCCTGATCTACCTGGCCTTCTGGCTGGCGCAGGACGTCAGTCCCGTCTCGGTGGCGGCGCAGCTGTGGGTGCCGTTCACGGCCCTGTTCGCCTTCCTGCTGCTGCGCGAGAAGCTGTCGTGGCATGCGCTGGCCGGGATGGCGGTCGCCTTCGCCGGCGTGGCCTGGATGACGCTGGATCCGCACGCCATCGCCGACTGGAAGGGGATTCTGGTCGGCATCGCCGCGGCCTCGGCCTGGGCCCTGACGACGGTGATCGCGCGCCGCACCACCTCCATCCCGCCGCTGAAGATGCAGGGGCTGCTGGCCCTGGTCGCCCTGCCGACCATGGCCTTCGGTTCGGCGATGTTCGAGCGCGGCCAGTGGCAGGCGATCCAGCAGGCCGACGCCCTGATCTGGGCCTGCGTCGTCTGGGCGGGTCTGGTGTCGTCGGTGATTGCCACGACCCTGGTGTTCTGGCTGGTGCAGAAGCGCGAGGCGGGCCGGGTGACGCCCTATCTGCTGGCCACGCCCGTGGTGTCGATCCTGATCGGCTGGGGCTTCATGGGCGACGTCCTGACCGCCCAGATCCTTACCGGCGCGGCCCTGACCATGGGCGGCGTCGCCATCGTGGCCCTGGCCGAGCGCGGCCTCAGGGCCGGGGCGGCCAAGGCCTGACAGGCAAAAGGCCCGGACGCTTTCGCATCCGGGCCTTTTTCGAGACGGAGTTTGAGGCCTAGAGGCCCGGCAGCTTGAAGCCCGTGTCGCGGCGCTGCGCGATGACGATGCCGGTGCGGCCGCCGGTCAGTTCCTGCAGGCGGGCGTATTCGCTGGCGGCGTCCACGGTGACGGCGCCGTCCGAGGTCTGGGTCGTGGTCGCGACCTGGGTGGCCGGGTCCTCACGGCGCCAGAACAGCAGGCGGTTGGCCCAGCCCTCTTCCTTGTGCGCCAGATCGCCGAACTCGTCGTCGACGACATAGCGGGCCAGGGGGTCGGCGCGGTCGCCGCCGGCCTGGGCGACCAGCTGCTGTTCGCCGGGCGAACGGGTCACGGCCTGACGCTGACCCAGCAGGATCTGGCGGGCGGCGGACTCGGGGGCCAGCTCCTGCGGGCGCGGCTGGCCCGGCGCCGGCGGGCGCAGGCCATATTCCGGCGGCACGGTCAGCGGGGCGGTCGAGACGGTCAGGAACTCGTCGGGGGTGATCTTGGTCAGGCCGATCCCCTGGCGGACGCTCGAGCAGGCGCCGAGCGCGAGCATCGAGGTGGCGAGGGTCAGAACGGCGACAGTACGAAGGCGCATGTATGTGATCTCGGTGCGAGGCGCCGGAGCGGGGCGCGCGCGTAGGCCTTGATGAAGGCGGCTGATTACGACTTTTCGGCGGCGAGGCCAACCTTGGCCGCCCGTTCGGACAGCAGGCTGTCCAGAATCAACAGGATGACGCCGATGGTGATGGCGCTGTCCGCGACGTTGAAGACCCAGGGGAAAACCCGGGTGCCCGAAAAATCGATGAAGTCGACGACGAAGCCGAAGCGGATCCGGTCGATGACATTGCCGATCGCGCCGCCCATCACCAGGCCGATGGCGGTGATCAGCAGCCGCCGGTCGGCCCGCAGGGCCCACCAGCCCAGGATGCCGGCGACGACGATCGAGAACAGGCTCAGCATCCAGCGGGCCGAGCCGTCGCCGAACAGGCCGAAGCTGACGCCGCGGTTCTCGACCCAGGTGAAGTTCAGGATCGGGGGCAGGACGTTGACCCGTCCCACCTCGCGCAGATCGAGACCCGACACGACCCAGGCCTTGGTCAACTGGTCGAGCACGACGACGATAAGGGCGAAGACAAAGGCCGTGACGGCGAGGCGAGAGATTTTCATACGGGTCGCTGGAATGTGAGGCCGTCCGGTTAGCAGTCTGCGGGCGAAGCGCGAAGGGGCAATCGTGTCACGGGGTCGCGTCCGCGCATCTGCGGTTGCCTCAGAGGGGCCAACACCCCAAATGTGACGCTTCCAATCCGAGGAAAGACCCGCCCGCACTCCAGGAGCGCCGATGCCGCATGCCGACAGCCTGATTCTCACCCTCGTCGGCGGCTTCGTGCTGGCGTTCGTGTTTGGCATGTTGGCCAATCGGCTGAAGCTGTCGCCCCTGGTCGGCTATCTGGTCGCGGGGATCATCGTCGGCCCGCATACGGCCGGCTATGTCGCGGACATCGAGCTGGCGCCCCAGCTGGCCGAGATCGGCGTCATCCTGCTGATGTTCGGGGTCGGGCTGCATTTCTCGCTCGCCGACCTGATGAAGGTGCGCAAGATCGCCATCCCCGGGGCCCTGGTCCAGATCGCCGCCGCGACCGGACTGGGCTGGGGTCTCGGCAGGCTGATGGGGATGAGCCATCTCGAGGCGACCCTGACGGGCTTCGCCCTGTCCGTCGCCTCGACCGTCGTGCTGCTGAGGGCGCTGGAAGAGCGCAAACAGGTCAAGGGACCGGTCGGCCGGCTCGCCATGGGCTGGCTGATCGTCGAGGACTTGGTGATCGTCCTGGCCCTCGTCATCCTGCCGCTGCTGGTGATCCAGCCCGGCCAGTCCCTGAACCCGGCGGAGCTGGCGCAGTCGATCGGCTGGACCCTGTTCAAGGTCGCGGCCTTCACCGGCGTGATGCTGGTGGTCGGGTCGCGGGTGCTGCCCTGGGTGCTGGTGCGCATCGCCCACACCCGGTCGCGTGAGCTGTTCACCCTCGGCGTCCTGGCCATCGCCCTCGGCATCGCCTGGATCGCCTACGCCCTGTTCCATTCCTTCGCCCTGGGCGCCTTCCTCGCCGGTCTGGTGCTGAACAGCTCGCCGCTGGGCCACAACGCGGCCGAGCGGTCGCTGCCCCTGCGCGACGCCTTCGCGGTGCTGTTCTTCGTCTCGGTCGGCATGCTGTTCGACCCGACCATCCTGCTGCGCGAGCCTCTGGCGGTGCTCGGGGTGCTGGCTATCGTCATCGTCGGCAAGTCGATCGCGGCGCTGGCGATCACCGCCGCCTTCAAACTGGACAAGGCGACCAGCCTGACCGTCGCCGCGGCCCTGGCGCAGATCGGGGAGTTCTCGTTCATCCTTGCGGCCCTCAGTGTCCAGCTGGGCGGCATGCGGCAGGAGACGCACGACCTGATCCTGGCGGCCGCCCTGCTGTCGATCTCGCTGAACCCGTTCGTCTTCGCCCTGATCGACCGCATGGGCGCGCGGCCGAAACCGCCGGCCAGCGGTTCGGTCGAAGAAAAGGCCGCCGCGGTGAATCCCGCGACGGCCTGATCTGTCAGCGTTCAGACTGGCGTCAGAGCACGCCGATCATGCTGGCGACCAGCGGGTGGCGGACGATGTCCTGTTCGGCCAGTTTCACCACGGCGATGTTCGGCACGGGCAGCAGGCGCTCGGCGATGTCCGACAGGCCCGAAATGCCCGGCAGAAGGTCGGACTGCTGCGGATCGCCCGTCACCACCATGGTCGAATGCCAGCCAAGCCGCGTCAGCAGCATCTTCAGCTGGACGTAGGTGCAGTTCTGGGCCTCGTCGACGACGATGAAGGCGTTGTTCAGCGTCCGGCCTCGCATGTAGCCGATGGGGGCGATCTCGATCAGCCCTTCGGCCATCAGGGCCTTGACCCGCTTCATGCTCAGCCGGTCCGACAGGGCGTCGTAGAGCGGCCGCAGATAGGGGGCCAGCTTGTCCTCCATGTCGCCGGGAAGGAAGCCGATCGATTCCCCGGCCTCGACGGCGGGGCGGCTCAGGACGATGCGGCCGATCTTGCCGGCCTCCAGCGCCTCGACGGCCTTGGCCACGGCCAGATAGGTCTTGCCCGTGCCTGCGGGCCCGAGCGCCAGGACCATGTTGTGGTTGTCGATCGCCGCCATCAGCTCGGCCTGGCCGTCCGACTTGGGCTTCAGCGTCTTCAGATAGGCCTGCTCCCGGTCGTCGTTGGACGGGTAGGGCGACCAACCCGCATGGGTCGGCAGACGGCGTACCTTGGAATCCTCCATGAACTGACGGGAATCGAGCACGCCGTGCTCACGCGAAGTCTCGCGGGTCTGGCGCTTGATGGCTGCACGCTTGGTCATGGACGCCTCCAGGGCATGAAAAAAGGCGATGCCGCAAAAGCATCGCCTCGAACGAAGGTAGGGAGGGAAGAAGAGGATGCGACGCATCCGCCCGGATCGGAGGAGGGTCCTTCGGAGGACCGGAAAGCTCCCAGCGGCGCGAGCCGCCGAACCGAACGCACCACGCACGTCCCCCGAGGTCTGACCGGACCGGGCTTGATCCGGCTTCCGATCCGGGGCCGAAATGGCGGCCTCGAATCGCATCAACACAATGATGCTAGCTTGGTTTACGAAGGCTTAAAGCCAAGAAACCGCTCAAGATAAGGTTATGTTTTGATGACGATTTATGCGTTGGCTGACAAGAAACCACAGCTTCCGCCAGACGGCGAATACTGGGTGGCTCCGAACGCGATCCTGACAGGAGACGTGATTCTCAAACCGGGCGCCAGTGTCTGGTTCGGGGCCGTCGTGCGGGGCGACAACGACCCCATCACCATCGGCCGGGACACCAATATCCAGGACGGCAGCGTCCTTCACTCCGATCCGGGCGAGCCCCTGACCATCGGCGACGGCGTCACCGTGGGCCATATGGTCATGCTCCACAGCTGCGAGATCGGCGACAACACCCTGATCGGCATCGGGGCGGTGGTGCTGGGCCGGGCGAAGATCGGGAAGAACTGTCTGATCGGGGCCAACACCCTGATCACCGAGGGCAAGGAAATCCCGGACGGCTCCCTGGTCATGGGCCAGCCCGGCAAGGTGGTGCGCCAGCTGGAGCCGGGACAGATCGAGGCGCTGAAGGCCTCGGCCGCCCACTACGTCCAGAACTGGAAGCGATACCGCACGGACCTGGTCGAGGTTCAGGCCAGTCGCCGGCCGTGAACCGCCGCAAGGCTGAGGGGCGCGCGGGCGGGCTCGCCGACACCGATCGAAACCCGGGCCGTCAGCAGGCGTGATTCATCCTTGGCGAGGGTCAGGGTGGCAGCGGGCGCATACAGCCCCAGGATCCGGTCCGGTTCGCCCGACGGGCCGCGCAGGGGAACCAAGGTGATCTCGATCTGGGCCGCCGCCAGGCCGGCCAGGCCGATGACGACCACGGGTCGGGCCTCGCGCAGGGCCTGGTTCTGGGCCGCGGCGATCAGGGGCCGCGAGGCGGGCCGCCACAGCGAAAACAGCGGCTGATCCTTCAGGTGGGCGCCGTGGAAATCCTCGATCCAGCCCCCCGCCAGCCGCACCACGGCCTCCTCGCCGGGCCGGTCGGCCATGAAGACGCGGGGCAGGCGCAGGCCCAGGGCCGCCGGCTCGATCGCCGAGCGTGCGGGAATCCCCGCCCGCGCCTCGACGCGGCGCGACAGGTCGGTCCAGTGGTCGATCAGAAACTGCGTATCAGGATGAAACATGGGCTGGGCCTCTGATCCTTCAGCCGCAAGGACCGGGCCGGGCCGAAAGCAACGGAAATGAAAGGCTTCCTGGCGTCAGATGCAGATTGGAGCGGCCCGCGTCTCGCGCGGACTGCATATGTTTGACGTGGAGGGTCGGCCCATGCGGGTGCGGATCATGAACTGGATGCTCGCGCTGGGGGGCTTCATCGCCCTGATGGCGTTCGCCGATCCGGCTGCGGCCCAGTGCGGCCCGCCCTGCGAGCCGCCGCCGCCGCCGTGCTGCGAGCCGCCGCCCCCGCCGCCGCCGCCTCCGCCGTGCTGCGAGCTTCCGCCGCCCCCGCCCTGCTGCGGCGGTGGTGGAAACCTGAACGTCAATGTGAACGTCAACGCCAACGCCAACGCCAATGCGGCGGCCCGCGCGGGCCTGAACGCCCGCGCCGGCGGCAGCGTCTTCGTCAGCGGCGGCGGTTCGGCCTACGTGACGGTCGACCAGCCGTACCCCACCACCATCAACGGCCTGAACGTCGAGGGCGCGCGCGTGCGCCGGACGATCCGCGTTCCCTATGAAGCCCGCCGTCGGTGGGAAAAGCGGGTCGTGATCCGGGCCTACTGCATCGACGACCGCAATGTGCCGCACCCGGCGTCCCAGGTGCGCCCGGACCGCGAGGTCGACGGGAGCTATGAAGGCGAGCTGTATCGCTGCCTCGCCGGGACCTGGCTGCAGATCACCTGGGCCGAATACCAGGGCGATACGGACTTCAACCACGGCGAAACCATGGACTGCCGCAAGGGCGAGGCCCTGTGGCACGGCCGCGGCGGCCAGATCGAGTGCAAGCGCCAGCGCGACGAGCGCGACTGCAACGAGCGGTCCCTGCTGCGCCGCTACGGCGCGGGCGTGAAGATCGTGACCTGGGTCCGCGAGGAGACCTACACCGAATACCGCGAGGAAGTGATCGAGGAGGCCGGCATGGCCGTGTCGGGCGCGATGATCACCCTGGACGGCGGCGTCGGCGGGCGGGTTTTCTGACGCCAGTGTGAACACCGGTGTTCAGCCGCGGGTCAGCCGCGGACGCCTAGAAAGGTCCTTGTCGACTCCGTCGACATCCTGAGAAGCAAACTGGCCCCGATCCGAAAGGACCGGGGCCATTTTTCGTCTACTGCGCGGCGGCGGCCGGGGCGCTGGTCGAGGTGACCGTGGCTCGCCACGCCGTCTCGGGCTTCAGGTACTGACGCGCCAGGGCCTGGATGTCGGCGGTGGTGACGGCCTCCAGGTCGCTGATGTGGGTCAGGGTCTGCTCGATGTCCTCGGGGTGGGATGCGACCCGGCTCAGCTGGCCCAGCCAGTATTCATTGCTGGCCTGGCTGCGGCGCAGCGATTCGATCATGGGCAGACGCGCGCGCGTCAGTTCGTCCTCCGTGACCGGTTCGTCGCGCAGTTTGGCGATAATCCCGTCCACCGCGGCGTAGAAGGCCTCCAGCTTGTCGGACGCCGTCTCGGCCCGGATGACCAGCGAGCCGTATCCCGGATAGGTGTCCGAAGAACTGGATCCGACGCCCGGCCCGTAGGCGAGGGCCTGACGTTCGCGGATCTCCTCGAGAACGCGCAGGTTCAGGACAGCGGACAGCAGGCTGATGCGGCGCGCCTCGGTGCGGTCGGTGACCGCATCGGTGGTCGGCCAGGCGATATAGGCCAGAGCCTGCTCCGCCGGTCCGTTGTGGGTCAGGCGCACAGGCTCGGCGGCCCCGGCGGGGAAGCGGCGCTGGTCCGAACCGGCCGGAGGAGTCGCGTCCGGGCCGCGCGGGGGGAGGGCGCCGAAGGTCGAGGCGACGCTGGCGATCGCGTCATCGACCGTCACGTCGCCGACCATGACCACATCGATCGGTCCGGTGGACAGTCCGCGGGTGATCGCCGCGCTCATGTCCTCGTTCGTCCAGGTGGCGATCTCGGCGGCCGTGGGCAGGGCTTCCCGCTTGTCGCCGCTGGCCAGGAGTTCCGAGGCCTGAAGCCCGAAGGCGCCGCCCGGGGTCGCCATCTGCTGGGCGATGATCTGCGGGAAGAAGGCCTTGATCTGCTGGAAGGGCGCGGGCCGCAGGCCCGGGTCGGTCAGATAGGCGGCCAGAACCTGGGTTTCCAGCTGCAGGTCTTCGGGACGCGTCGCGCCCGACAGGACGTAGGCGTCGCTGTCGATCGAGAAGCCGGCCGAATAGATTCGGCCGTTCAGCACCCGGCTCAGCTCGTCGGCAGTCAGTTTGCCGAGGCCGCCGGCCGTGAAGGTGAACGATGCGAGGGCCTGGGGGTCGAGGCGATCCACCGGCATGCCCAGTTCGCCGATGCCGGTGCTAGCCCTGACCAGAATCTGCTCGTCGCGGAAGTCCGTCGGCTTCACCGTCAGCCGCACCCCGTTGGCGAAGGTGACGACCGTGGCCCCGACAGAGGCCAGTTCGGTGCGGCTCCTGACCACGCCGGGCGTGCCGAATGTTTCATAGGGCCATTCCAGTTGGGCCTGGGCGGCGGGCGCCGTGACCGGAACCAGACGCGAGGCTTCCAGAGCGGCCGTGACCGCGGCCTCTCCGCCCTCGATCTCGACGGGCGTGACGACAAGGGCCAGCGGGCCCTGGCCCTGGAACACCGACGGCAGGACCTGATTGACCTGGGCGGCGGTCAGGTCGGCGACCGCGGCGTTGAACAGCTCGAGACTGGTCTGGGGCGTGTTGAACACGACGTGGGCGTTGACCGAGCCGGCCAGCGCGCCGGCGAGGCCCGGCGTGCGCCGCGTGGCTGCGCCGGCGACGGCGTTTTCAAGGGCCGCGCGGTTCGCGGTGATCTCACGCTGCAGTTCGGCGTCCGACACCCCGAACTGGATCAGACGACGTTGCTCCTGCTCGATGGTCTCGAGGGCTCGTTTCCATTCGCCGGGATTGAAACTGGCCGTCACGGACGCCGCGGCGTAGCTGTCGGCCAGTTCTCCCTCGCCGCCGGAGGCGCCGATGAAGGGCGGGTTGTCGGCGCGCGCCAATTCCCCGAGGCGACGGTTCAGGACGGCGACGCCGAGGCGGCGGATCAGATTTTCGCGGCGCTCGGTCACGCTGTCCGGGTCGCGGTCCGGATTGCGGATATAGCCCAGCTCTATCGAGGACTGGACGCCCGGCTCCACGAGGATGCGGGTCTCGGGGCCGCGCGGCGCGACCGTGCCCAGATCGGGTTCGGGGCCGGCGGGTCCCGTCGCCTGCCAGCTTTCGAAGGCGGCCCGGACCTTGGCTTCCAGCTGGTCGACATCGAAGTCGCCGACGGCGACGAAGGTCGCCCGCTCGGGGCGGTAGTAGCCGCGGTAGAACTCGACAAATCGCTCACGCGGGGCGGTGCGGATGATGTTCAGGTCGCCGATGGGCAGGCGGTTGGAGATGCGCTGTCCGGGCGCGTACAGGCCGAGCTGGGCCTTGATGCTGCGAAGGCCCGGGGTGTTGCGAAGCCGCTCCTCGCCGGCGATCACGTTGCGCTCGGCATCGACGGCGTCGGTCGCCATGAGGGCCTCGGACACCTGCTCGCGCATGATCCGCAGCGAATCGTCGACCGTCCCGTCTTCCGCGTTCGGCAACTCCAGCATGTACACCGTCTCGTCGAAGCCGGTGTAGGCGTTGGTGTCGGCGCCGAAGGCCAGGCCGCGCCGTTCCAGGATTCGCAGCAGCTCGTTCTCGGGGATGTTCGTCGTCCCGTTGAAGGCCATGTGCTCCATGAAGTGGGCGAGACCCAGCTGGTCCTCGTTCTCCATCAGCGAGCCGGCGTCGATGCGCAGGCGGAACGAGGCCTGTCCGGGCGGCGTGGCGTTGCGCATGATCGCGTACTGCATCCCGTTGGCCAGGACGCCGAAGCGGACGCTGGAATCGGCGGGAATGTCGCTGGCTGCATGGGCCCAGGGATCGGACGGCGCGACCTGCGCCTGCGCCAGGGCCGGCGACGCGGCGATCAGAACAGTGGTGGATGCCGCGACGAGGAGCAGCAGGCGACGGGCAGAACGCATTCGCGGTGGCTTTCCGAAAGGCGCGATCGCTCCCGATCGGGGCCGCGCCGGATACTGGGCAGGGTCCATCAACGGCAAACCGCCGACGCCCCGTGCAACCTTTCGGCGACCGGCGGGGCTGTCTCAAGTTACCGAAGATTAATGTGACGGCCTTGAAACGTAGAAGTTCGCGGAATTGCCCACCGCGGTCGCCCCGGTGATGACCGCGCGGCCCGATCCGTAGACGGCGGTGTTGGCCACGGCGGACACGTCGCCGTTGTTGGTCTGGGTGTTGGTCGCGTCCAGCGTCGCCTGGCATTCCGAGCAGGCGTAGCCGGTGACGCTGTTGCCCACGGCTTCGGCCCCGACATAGACGTCATAGCCGTTGGTGCCCGAGAAGGTGGCGGTGACGTCCACCCCGCCCGAGTTGAACTGGGTGTTGTCGATCTCGACGAAGACGTCGTTGTTGCCGACCGACAGCTCGTTGGCGACGCCGCGGGCCTGGGCTTCCACCTGGCCATAGTCATAGGCGGTGGTCAGGGCGGACGCCCGGATGAAGGCGCTGTTGTTCTGATCCGACTCGGTCACGACCGATCCGCCCTCGTTATAGAGAACGGCCTGGTTGCCGCTGGCGCGGGCGCGGGCGGCGAGGTCCCAGGCGTTGCCGGCGTTGGAGCTGGCTTCGGCCTCGACGAAGTCGCCGGTCGAGCGCTGGGTGAAGGACAGGTTCTGGCCCGAGGTGGCGTTGCTGTTGACCGCGATGGCGTTGACGATCGCCTCGCTGGTCGTGCTGGCCGGGGCGGGGATGTACTGGCTCTGGATGCGGCCGAACGAGCGGACGACGGCCGAGGACGACTGGTCGATGGTTCCCTGCAGGAACGAGGCCTGGCCGGCGAGGGCGGTGGTGTTGGAAACGGCCGAGGCCTGAACCGCCGCGCCGCCGTGCAGTCGGGCGTTGCTGTCACCGAGCTCGGTGGTGGCGCTGACCAGATCGCCGGTGTTCGACTGGGTCGCATCGACGGTCAGGTCGGCGTTGTAGGCGCTGACGGCCAGATAGTTGCCGCCGGCCTGGCTGGTGGCGTTAACCTCGCCATATGTGTCGCCGCCCGCGATGACGTCTGTGCGGGCCACGGAGTCGCCGCGCATGTCCTGGTTCGACTGAACCGTGATGGCGCCGTTCTCGACAGCGCCCGAGGCCGAATTGCCCTGGGCCGAGGTCTCGACGGTCACCTGATCCTGGGCGTCGACCACGTTCAGCGTCTGGCCGGCGAATACGTCGCCCAGCTGAAGCTGTTCGTTCAGGACGATCGCGCCGTCCTGGGGCGGTGTCTGGGCGGCGGCCTCAGTAGCGGTTGCCGCGCACAGCACCGTCGCGGCCATCGTGCCAGCGAGACGGATCCGCACGTGTAGCGCCATTGTTCGTGTCCGTGTTGGGGTAGGCGGCGTAATAGCCGCCGGTCGGGCCGACGGTGCCGCCGAGCGGGTCGGGACCGGCGTTGAGGCAGACTTCGGGGCCGGGCGCGCCGTAGAGGTTGGCCATGAACTCGACCGTGGCCCGCTCGATCAGCGCGCGGACGGCCAGCTGCACCGGCTCCAGCCCGCCTTCGCCGGCCGAGATGTCGAAGACGTTGCCGTTCAGGAAGTCGAACACCCCGGCCGAGATCTCCCGGCCGATGATCTGCTTCTGATAGGAGACGACGTCGACGACCTCCATGGTCGTGGTCTGCACAAGGCGCAGGTCGATGGCGATGTTCATCACATAGGCCTTGCCCGCGAACGCCGTGGACAGGGGCGTCTGGCTGCTGGCCTGGCCCGCGGCCATGTCGAAGCCGCCCGAGCGGATGTTGTAGTTCACCTCGGTGATGCCGCCGACGATATAGAAGTCCGACCCGGGCACCTGACCCGCCAGGATGCGGCGGTACTGGGTGTCGCCGGGACCGCCCGGGCCTTCGTCGCCGATCAGCCGGTTGTTGGCGTAGCGCAGCTCGAGTTCGGACACCGAGGTGTCATAGCGTTCGACGATATGGGCGCCGGCCTTGGCCAGGGCCGTATTGGCCATCAGCGAGGCCCCGCCGGTGACCTGACGGCCGCCGTCGGCCGAAACCGTGCCGGTGTAGTCGCTGATCCGGCCGACCGCGATGCGGGGCGAGGGCAGGCTGTACCGGCGGGCGTAGTCGGCCATGCAGTAGAGGGCGGCGGAATAGGGGGTCGGGTTGGCCGTCACCGGCGCGTCGCCGATCGGCGAGGCGTATTGCCCGTTCGGACCGGCCGAGGCCGAGATACAGCCGCTGAGCAGGGCCGCGACCGCGCAGGCGGCGCCGGAGACCCGAAGCCGGCGGGAAAGGGAGCCAGCGCTCATGGAAGCCTCAGCGTACCGTTCAGGCTGGTTCCGGCGTTGATCGCGCCGTTGTTGACCTGGGTGGAGTTGACGATGACCGTGTTGTGGTTGCCCTGAACGACGACGTTCAGATTGTTGCCGATGGCGGTCGAGCCGCCGATGGCCCCGTTCCCGCCCGCGCCCGAGAAGCTGGAGGACACGCCCCCGCTGGCGCTGGAATAGGTGCTGGCCCCGGCCTGGATGACGCCGTCGATGATGAGGCGGTTGCCGTTCGCGTCCCGGGTCGACCCCGTCTGTGGTCGGGCCGTCGTATAGCGCGAGGCGCCATAGCCGGCCTGATAGGTTCCCATGCTCGACGAACCGGCCGACTGGGCCGAGGCCGCGGCGGGCGCGGCCAGGACGAAGACGAGGGCAATCGCGGGCAGGAGCTTGATGCGCATAGTCACGGCGGCCACCTCTCACGCAAACAGGGTCAATGGATCGGTAAGGATCCGTCGTCCCACTCTGGGTCATGGTTATTAAGAAGCGCTTGCCATGATGGCGTCCGACAACCGATTGGTTTGTCTTTGTGAATCTCCGGAGCTTTGGCCCTGAACGCGCAGCCGTCCGAACGTGTGTTCAACGCCCCCCTGGTCGCGGTCGGCGTCGCCGTGTCCATGCCCGTCTTCTACTGGCTGCAGACGCGTCTGCCGGACGGCGGCCTGTCGCTCGCCTTCCGCCCGTCATCCCTGTGGGACGGGGGCTGGTGGCCCGGAGTGCTGACGTCGATGTTCGTCCACGGCGGCTGGCCGCATGTGGCGATGAACGCCGTCCTGGGGCTGGCCTTCGGGACGCCGGTCGCGCGGCTGATGCCTGGCGCGAAGGGCGCGGCAGGATTCCTCGCCTTCTATATAGTGTGTGGTCTGCTGGCGACGGCGGGGTACGGGCTGGCGCACCCCGCCAGCTATGACGCCCTTGTAGGGGCGTCCGGGGCGGTGTTCGGCATGATGGGCGCGGCCCTCCGTCTGCTGGGCCGCAAGTCCGGCAAGCTGAGATCCCTGACTGACAAGCGCTTCCTGACGCCGGCGGCGGCGATCATGGCCGTCAATGTGGTGGTGGGCCTGCTCGGCTTCGCGCCCGGGATGGAGGGCGCGCGCATCGCCTGGGAGGCGCACGCCTTCGGATTCGTCGCCGGAGCCCTGCTGATCGGTCCGTGGGCCAGCGTATTTCGCGCAAGACCGGAAGCATTTGATTCGCCGCCCGATCTGCGCGACCCTGACGCCTGAAGCGGTCCATCCGCGGCCGCGCTCTATATAGAGAGGGAGGAGCCGCGATGCTGGTCGCCGAAATTCTCAAGGAAAAGGGCGACGCCGTCTACGCCATCGGGCCCGAACTGACGGTCGGCGAGGCTTGCGGAGAGCTGGATCGGCTGCGCGTCGGCGCCCTGATGGTCTGCAAGAACGACAAGGTCGTGGGCGTGCTGTCCGAGCGGGACGTGGTCAAGGCCGTGGCGCGCGACGGGCAGGCGGCTCTGAATCAGCCGGTTTCGGCCGTCATGACCTCCGAAGTGGTGTTCGCGGCCCCCGGCGAGACGGTGGCGATTCTGATGGGACGGATGACAGACCGCCGAATCCGCCATCTGCCGGTGCTGCGTGACGGCCGGCTGGCGGGAGTCATCTCGATCGGCGACGTGGTGAAATGCCAGATCGCCGAGGCGACCCAGGAAGCGGAATCCCTGCGCACCTATATAGCGGCGGGCTGAAGGGCAGGCGGGGCGGGCTCTGTCGAGGGCCGCCCCAAAAAGGCCCGGGTCCATCGACCGCGACTCCGCGAGAAAGTTCGCAAAACTGTCGGAATCGGCTTGCGGACAAAAGGGCCGCTGCGTATATCGCCGCCTCGCTCGGAAACGGGCCGGCCGCCGGGGCCACGGAGACGAAAGCCTCCAGCGGTCCCCGGGAAGAAAGTCGCAGATGCGGGTTGCTTCCTTAAGGTGTTTCGGTTAGGTTCCGCGCTCCAATCGAATCGTCGGTAACGAAACAGAGGCAAGCCTCTCGGGCTTTCCAGACGGTTTTTTGCGGCCTGAAGTCCTTCGGATTTCTCCTCCGCAAAATGGCTGAAAAAGCCCGGTTGACACGGAGATTGGCCTTCCTTAGAAGGCCGCCTCCACCGGCTCCCGGGCCGGTTCGCAGACAGAGGTTCTTCTTTAAAAAGAACCACTTGACGCGGAAAATCGAGGCGCTAAACAGCGCCTCCCTCGTCTCCGGACGGGGCGGACGGAAAGAGGTTCTTCTTCGGAATAACCGCTTGACACGGAATACCGAGGCGACTACATCGCCGCCTCCGCCGCAACCGGGCGCTAAACGGTGGGTCCGGTTCTCCGGTTCCCTCGGTCTTTGAAATCGTTGATCTGGAAAGAGAAACGCAGGCGGCGGTGTCCTAGCGACGGTTCTTCGGAACTGTCTCGACACTGACAACTGCGGTCTTTTTGAAAAGACACCATGACGTCGCTCTTCGGAGAGGCGTTCGTGGGATCTCGTCAAGAATACGTAGAACTAATGCCAACCGG